>Ga0265292_1000615_pt1 | contig 45435 bp, 44 predicted proteins | sample Munlanlewell296A_FD_189080 | JGI IMG/M metagenome (GOLD analysis project Ga0265292, IMG submission 189080) | Leachate microbial communities from a municipal landfill in Southern Ontario, Canada - Leachate well 296A | ecosystem: Engineered > Solid waste > Landfill > Unclassified | place: Canada... | reverse complement strand
GCATCCGTGCCAATAACTCCGTTGAAGGACGATCCATGTCCCAACCTCCTTGAAAATACACACCTGCCGTGTCAAGTATCTCAAAAATAGGAGGTTGCGCCAATTAAGATGTTTAAAGCAGTGGTTTCGGAAAACCCACCCTACCTCTGTGAGCCCCCTAAAGAATCTTCTCTTTTGGGGCAACCAAAGGCTTTCCTCTTGGGACAATAAATAGTATAATACAGGCTTTAATTTTGACAGATAATTAAGGAGGAATGTTTATATGCCGCAGGCGTCAAAGACGGGTATCGGTCATACGGCTCAGCCGATAGTGAAGGAATTGGAGAGCGCGGATCGATCTTCGGTTAGTATTGGGTTCGATGTGGGGTCCATCGCTGTTAAGGCGGCGGTGCTGGATGAGAAGGGGAACGTTCTGGAACATCACTATCGGCGGCATTATGGGCAGCCGGTGAAGATAACCTACGAATTGCTGGAAGAGATACTGCACCGGCATGTCGGGAAAGAGGTTGCTACTTTTGCCGGGACGGGGACGGCGGGGCGGTTTATTTGCAAGCTTATGGATGCTCGGTTCGTTAATGAACTGTCGTGCCAGGCGGCGGCGGTTCGGCATCTGGTTCCGCAGGCTCGGACGATCATCGAGATGGGCGGGCAGGACAGTAAGCTGATTTTTCTTTCCGCCGATCAGGCTGATATGTCCGGGGTGGAAGATTTCGCGATGAATACGGCGTGCGCGGCGGGTACGGGTAGTTTTCTGGATCAGCAGGCGTCTCGGCTTGGGATTAATATTGAAAATGAATTTTCCGCGCTGGCGTTGCAGTCGAAAGTTCCTCCGCGGGTGGCGGGTCGATGTTCGGTTTTTGCCAAGTCGGATATGATTCATCTTCAGCAGCAGGCTACGTCGGTTCATGATATTGTGGCTGGGCTGTGCTTTGGTCTGGCGAGAAATTTGCGGAGTAATCTTGGGCGCGGGAAAGATTTTAATAAGCCGGTGGCTTTTTGCGGCGGGGTGGCGTTTAACGCCGGTGTTGTCCGGGCGTTGCGCGAGGTATTGGAGGCGGAAGGTGAGGGGCAATTTATCGTTCCCGATCTTCATGCCATTACCGGAGCGATTGGGGCGGCACTTATTTCACGGCGAGATTGGGACCATAAATCTTGCGCCGAGATTAATCTGCATCCCCTTCGCGAGTATCTAAAATCGCAGCAGACCATAGGTCATCGTCTGGCGAAATTGCAAAAACCTACCGACGGTTATCCGGACATGGAAACCGCCGCCGACCAGATTTTCAAGCAATTAAAACCTGGACAAAAGATTCCCGCGTACCTGGGCATCGACGTTGGTTCGATCAGCACGAACGTAGTGGCTATTGACGATCAGAGCCGGGTTTTGGCGAAATCTTATTTAATGACCGCCGGCCGACCGCTCGAAGCCGTTCGGAAGGGGCTGGTGGAAGTCGGTTCACTTCTGGCCGATAAAGTTGAGATCAAAGGAGTGGCGACGACGGGATCGGGACGATATCTGACGGGCGATTTCGTGGGTGCCGATACGGTGGTCAATGAAATCACCGCCCAGGCCACGGCAGCCGCTTTTATCGATCCTAAGGTGGATACGATTTTTGAAATCGGCGGGCAGGATTCGAAATATATTTCCCTGGAAAACGGCGTGGTGGTGGATTTTGAAATGAACCATGCCTGCGCGGCGGGGACCGGCTCGTTTTTGGAGGAGCAGGCGGAACGATTGGGAATTGATATTAAAACGCAATTTTCAGATATGGCCTTAGCGTCGGAGTGTCCGATTCGGCTCGGCGAACGCTGTACGGTATTTATGGAATCCGATCTGATCAACTATCAACAGCAGGGCGCTGGGACGGATGAGTTGGTGTCGGGACTTTGTTATTCCATTGTTACCAATTATTTGAATCGGGTGGTCGGGCATCGGAAAATCGGCAAACGAATATTTTTCCAGGGCGGGACCGCGTTTAACAAAGGAGTCGTGGCGGCCTTTGAAGCGGTGACGGGGAAAACCGTTACCGTTCCTCCGCATCACGAAGTAACCGGTGCCATCGGAGTGGCTATTTTGGCTAAGCAGTACATGGAATCGCTGCCGACCGCGACGGCGAGCAAGTTCCGCGGATTCGATATTTCACAGCGGAAATATGCCATAAAATCCTTTGAGTGCACCCACTGCCCCAACAACTGCGAAATTAATGAAGTGACCATCGAAGGCTCGGAGCCGCTGTATTACGGTTCGCGATGCGACCGGTACAACGTCAAAAAAACCGATGAAACGAAAAATAGCACTATTCCAAATCTCTTCCATGAACGTCAGCAAATGCTGGAGAAATTCGGGCGAGCGCGCCGAAAACCACGGGGTGATCGAAAGACGGTTGGAATTCCGCTGGCGTTATCGAATTATCAATTGCTGCCGCTTTGGGGCACGTTTTTTGATGAACTGGGATTCGATCCGATCGTCAGTTCCGCGTCAACCAAAAATCTCATCCGGCGGGGCGTGGAGGTTGTCCTCTCTCAGCCGTGTTATCCGGTAAAAGTCGCACATGGCCATGTGCTGGACCTGCTGGAGAAAAAAATCGATTTCCTCTGGCAACCCAGCGTGGTCTCCATGGAACGCGAGGAACCGGATATCAATAACCAGTTGTGTCCTTATGTTCAGACCTTCCCATATCAAATTCGGTTTGCCATCGACTTGAAAAATTCCGGGACGAAATGTCTGGAGCCGTTTGTGCGTTTCCAGGATGGATGGAGCGTTCTGGTCAAATGCCTTTTGCCTCTGTGCCAAGAGCTGGATGTATCCAAATCGCAAATCGTTAACGCGCTCAAAATCGCTTGTCGGGCGCAAAAGGATTTTGAACTCGCCTGCCGTCAACGGGGGCGACAGATTCTCGATCAGATCCAACCGGGCGAACGAACGATGGTTCTGATCTCGCGGCCTTACAATGGATGCGATCCGGGCGTCAGTCTGGACATTCCTGGAAAGTTGCGGAAACTCGGCATTTTGACGATTCCCATGGATTTCCTGGATTTAACGAAAGGCCGGTCGAACGCACGGCTTCAGGATAAGGACGGGATGTACTGGAAATATGGGCAGAAGATTATGAAGGCGGCCAAGATCGTGCGAAACGATCCGCGATTGTCCGCCATTTATCTTTCCAATTTCAGTTGCGGTCCGGATTCGTTTATCGCGACGTTCTTTAAGGACATTATGGACCCCAAGCCGTGTCTGATGCTCGAAATCGACGAACACAGCGCCGACGCGGGAGTGGTAACGCGGCTGGAGGCGTTTCTCGAATCGCTAAAGAATGCCGGGATACAGGATATTCCACCGATGCAGGAACACGAGTTGGACATTCCCACGTATGATTGTTCGAAACGAAAAATTTATATTCCCTGGATGGGCGATCATGCGTTTGCCCTGGCGGCGGCGTTTCGAGGAAGCGGTCAGCCGTCGGAAGTGTTGCCCCTGGCCGATCAGAACTCGCTGGAATTGGGTCGGCGATATACGACGGGCAAGGAATGTTTGCCTTGCATCATCACCACGGGCGATATGCTCAGAAAGCTGCAATCACCGGATTGCAAACCGTCTGAGGCGGCGTTTTTCATGCCCGGCGGGTCGGGTCCGTGCCGATTCGGTCAATACAATTGCCTGCATCGGCTGGTCCTGAAGGAAGTAGGACACTCAGAGGTTCCTGTTATTTCGCCTTCGCAGGACAAGAGTTTTTATGAAGATTTCAAACAATTCCGCAAGGACCCGACGAAAGCGGCTTGGAACGGAATTGTTACGATAGACGTTCTTATTAAAGCATTGCTCGCTATTCGGCCTTATGAGATTGTCCCTGGCGAAACCGAAAATACGTATCGTTATTATGTCGATAGTGTCGTGCGGGGAATCGATGAGGGTCGCGACAACTCGGACCTTCTGGCTATCATGCAGGAAGCGGCTAAGGCGTTTGGAAAGATCAAAACCGACCGGTCCGTCATTAAGCCGCACATCGGAATCGTCGGGGAAATCTACGTCCGTAGCCACGTGTTCAGCAACGATTATCTCGTGCAGCGTCTGGAGGCACTTGGAGCGAGATGCTCGGTGGCTAGTTTCGCCGAATGGATGTACTATACCAATTTTACCCGAAAGCGTTCGGCATGGCGTGAAGGGCAATGGCGAAGTTTCGTGCTCAATTGGCTTAAAGACCGGGTTCAGAAGAAAATGGACCACCGTTTGGCAATGCCCTTCGCGGAGCTTATTCCCGAAGTGATCGAACCGACCGTGGAAGAGGTTATGGAATTGGCGGCGCCTTATATTCACGATAGTTTTGAAGGCGAAGCCGTTCTTTCCGTAGGAAAGATGATTGAATTTCATCATATCGGAACCGATGGTGTAGTGAATGTAGGACCCTTTACCTGCATGCCGTCCACAATCGTTTCGTCGGTCATGAAAAAATTGACGACCGACATGGAGGGTATGCCGGCCATCACCCTCACCTTCGATGGCCAGGGCGATCCGACCCTTGATACTCGCCTGGAAGCGTTTGTCGATCAGGCCCGGTCGTTCCAATATCGGAAAACAAAACATCCGATGGCTGTCGAAGCATGGAAATAATTCGGATTTCAACCGACACATAGGTTCTTTATCCACCAACTAGTGCCCTGCGGTAGCAGGGGGGCTTTTTAAGAACCACCCGACTACCGTCGGGGGCTAGTAACCGTTGCCTGAACGCTTACTGGTTCTTCTTATTTATTCAATCATTAATATTAATTTAATAAGCCTCTCATGTTTGGGGATTAGTAACCGTTCAGGCCCCATCGAAAATTGTCATTGCGAGACCGCGCAGCGGGCGCGGCAATCTCGTACCTTCGCCAAAGAACGAGATTGCTTCGTCGCTGCGCTCCTCGCAATGACTGGTCTGAACGGTTACGGGGATTAAAAGATAATTATCTTAAAAATAAGTCTGGCAATCCATGAAAACCGTGGTATTATAGGATCAAGTTACATTTCAGAAAGGGGTAGAAAATGTTAGTTATGGCGATCTGTCCGAAATGTGGGGCCAAGAGCGATGCAGATTTAAATGAATTCGACAATGAGATTATCTGCTTTAGTTGCCTGGAACAGTTCACCGTGCCTTTTGGTTTTCGAACCCATGTTGAAGAAAAAATGAGCGAGAGTTACAGCCTGGTGGGTGCCTCAAGCGAAATTCAACTCGACAGCAGTTTCTGGTTGAGCTGAGCCTGGCGAAGCATCTGGACATTTTGATCAGGAGACCAGAACCTTCGCTTCGCCCAGGATGACAACGTCTGGAAGGACTCTTCCGTTCCTGCCTGCTCGTATCCTATGATGGAATTGCGATTCAGATTTGCGGCACTTTTTTATCCCATTGCCTACCGATTTTGACAGATCATAGTTTTTTTCTGTCATTTTGTCATCAGAAATATAGCGTATTTAGGGATGAATACCGTATAACTACTTGATAAATAGCACATTACGGACGGTAGGCAATTTTAATGATTTGGTATGTAGTTTGCTCTCTTTTTATTTGTAGATAGTTGAAAAACTATGTCTATCGTTACAAATACATCCGTGAAGAAAGTGAGGTTATATTATGGCTGAGAAAATTTCAAATAAGATCATTGGTATAGATTTGGGAACAACGAACTCGGTTGTTTCGATTATGGAAAATGGCGAGACTAAGGTGTTAATCAACGCTCATGGGTCCAAGCTGACTCCTTCAATCGTTGGTTTTACGGATAAAGGTGAACGTTTGATCGGGGAACTGGCCAAACGGCAGATGATCACCAATCCGAACAATACGGTTTATTCCATCAAACGTTTCATGGGTCGTCGGCATCGTGAAGTCGGCGAGGAAGAAAAAATGGTTCCCTATAAAGTGGTCGGGGGATCGGACGAATTGGTGAAGGTCGATATTCGCGGCAAACTTAACACCCCGCCGGAAATTTCCGCCATGGTTCTGCAGGATTTGAAGCGGACGGCGGAGGATTACCTCGGAGAGAAGGTGGAACGGGCGGTCATAACCGTACCGGCCTATTTTAACGATTCGCAACGGCAGGCGACGAAGGAAGCCGGGCAGATCGCGGGATTAAAGGTCGAGCGGATCATCAATGAACCGACGGCGGCGGCTTTGGCGTATGGTTTTGAGAAAAAGAAAAACGAAAAGATCGCCGTCTTCGATTTCGGTGGCGGGACGTTTGATGTTTCCATTCTCGATATCGGGGACAATGTATTTGAAGTGCTTTCGACCAACGGCGATACGCATTTGGGCGGGGACAACATCGACCATTTGCTCATGGACCATATCGCGGATGAATTTCAGAAAAAGGAAGGGATCGATCTTCGCAAGGACCCGATGGCATTGCAGCGAATGAAAGAGGCTGCGGAAAAGGCCAAATGCGAGCTTTCGCAGGTTCTCGAAGCCTCGATCAATCTGCCGTTCATCACTGCCGACCAGCATGGCCCCAAGCACCTGCAGATGACGATCTCGCGGGCGAAATTTGAACAATTATGCGGACCGATTTTCGAGCGATTCAAAGGTCCGTGTTTACGGGCCCTTGAAGACTCCAAGCTTAAAGCCAAGGATATCGATGAGATCGTTCTCGTCGGCGGGGCTACGCGTACGCCGAAGGTGCAGGCGATTGTCAAAGAGATCTTCGGCAAGGACCCGAACAAGTCGATCAACCCGGACGAAGTGGTTTCAATCGGAGCCGCCATCCAGGGCGCGATTTTGGGCGGTGAAAAAGAAGATATCGTTCTTCTGGACGTTACGCCTCTTTCGCTGGGTGTGGAAACGCTCGGCGGGGTGATGACGGCTCTTATATCGCGGAATACGACCATTCCGACCAGCAAGAAGGAAACCTTCTCGACGGCCGCCGACAATCAGACCGAGGTTGAAATCCACATCCTCCAGGGTGAGCGTCAGTTCGCCCAGGACAACCGGACGCTCGGACGGTTCAAACTGGCTGGGATCGCGCCTGCTCCTCGCGGGATGCCGCAGATCGAAGTAACCTTCGATATCGACGCCAACGGTATTCTTAACGTCTCGGCGAAAGATATGGCCACTGCCAAGGAGCAGAAGATTGAAATCCGCGGGACTTCTGGCCTGACCGAACAGGAAATTCACAAAATGACCGAGGATGCCACGAAACATGAAGCAGAGGATAAAAAACGCCGTGAGGTTATCGATGCCCGCAATCAGGCGGACCATTTGCTCTACACCACGGAGAAAACACTCAAGGAGCACGGCGATAAGATCGGCCCGCAGGAGCGGGGAAATATCGAATCGGCTATGAACAGCCTGCGGGAAGTCTCCAAAGGCGACGACGCAGACGCCATCAAACGGTCAATGGAAAATCTGATGACCGCCTCACAGGAAATCGGCAAGAAAATCTACGAGAAGGTCGCCCAGCAGCCGCCGACCGATGCTCCGGGTGGTGAAGGACAAGCCCCTCCCGCCGGTGAACAAAAGAAAGGCAAAGGCGGTGACGATGTCATCGACGCGGAATATGAAGTGAAATAAGAGTGTTTCGCGGTTTCCATTTATAAAAGGAAGGGGCGACCCGATGAGGTCGCCCTTTTTTTTTCATATTTCATTGAAAATCAGCCAATCAAGTTCGACCGTATCAGAAAATCTTTTTTCTGTCATTGTGGAAAGTCGAAGAACCGGTCAGAATATGCCAGCGATATCCGGTTTTGCTTTCGATGGTGGTTTCCTCAAAATCGCAGCCGGTGTATTTTTTCATCATCGCCAGTAGCCCATCGGCGGCTTTGCTTTCGTTGAAATTATCTTTGGTCAGGTAGATGATCCAGATGTTTTGCGTGTTTTGAGAAAGAGTAACGAGGCGTTTGAGCAGAGCCGGGAGGCTCGGCCAGGATTGGTGGTTGGGCCACGGCTGGGGGAGCATGGCGATTACGACGTGAGACGGTCTTTGGCGGCAATAAAGATCGAGAATATTACCCGAGTCTGCGGTTTGTTCGATTCCCAGTGATTTCAGCTCCAGATTTCTTAGAGCGGAATCGATATCGAATTGTTCGAGGGAACTGACCGGCAAGGACTGTATCGCCGCGGCGGGGAGGGCAGGCAGGTTCACAACCATTGCTCGAATCCTGGTATTAAGATTATCGGCGATGACTTTTACGATATCGGTGACAATTTTTTCGCATTCCTGCCGAAGGGCGGGAACGGTTCGCTCAGGAAATGAGATTCGATTTGCCCAGATAAGTTCCCGCGACCCGTTATTCAGCAGGTATGCCACGCCCGCAAGTCCTTCGCCGGTATATGTGTCATTATCCGCGGACGGTTTGAGCCAGGAGGATTTAAGGTGAGGCACGAGGACCATGATGAACCCCAGGCCGAGATATAAAATCAAAATGTAGCCGACATGAATGAATTTTGCGGATTTCGATTTTTTTTTCTTTGAAAGAAATGGAGATTCGTTGTAAATAACCACCACCCCTCCAAAAGCGATAGCCAGGAGCGAGGCGAAAGAAATCGCGAGCAGATTTCCCGCTCCCGCGTATTGCCAGAGAAGATAGAGGGGGCCAGCCAGCATGGCTCCGGTGATGATCCTTTTCATCAATTCAATCCATAGATCAAAACGGCTGGGTCTTCCCACGGCGAGAGCGGGAATGGTCAGACCCAGACTGATGCCCCAAAGGGCGGCGATGACCGCCAACAGGATCGGTATCAACACCGGAGGATAAATGGTTAAAATATGCGGTGCTTTCATGATGTGATTAATGAACACGGCGAAGAGAATAAGCGAGATACCGAGAACGACCAGGCAGTACCCCTGGCGATCAGCGATCGTCATATATCGTTGGGGTTTGACGCGGCTATAACGGAATCCGAGCTTAATTCCCACTCCGGCGGCCAGGGCAGCGAGTATCACCAATCCGATGGACTGATCGGGGGACGGATGACCGAGGCCGAACCAGTTGGAAAGGGCATAATTCCAGTGGATCGCATTCCAGACCACCAGCCAGCCGAGGAAGGAAACGGCAAAACCAGCCCAGCGGCTTGTTCGGCCCGCGAGTTCGGGAGATGAATTGTGAAGTTGACTGTCGCGTAAGCGCACGTGCTTGAACCAGTCGGATTCCCCCGCGGTTTCCACGAGACAAATCACGATCACGGACAGACAGCAGATGACCGGCACAAAAACGAGCGCCCACCAGCGATCGACAAATATCTCCGTAAGATAGAAACCGAAAGCCCAGCTTACGGTCAGGGTCAAAAGGACCCAGCCGAGGACCGAAACGATCACTTGCTGAACCTGCGGTTGCTCGGACCGACGATGGTTGGGGCATTCGAGGTAAACAAATATGGCAAAGGTCAAACCCAGGACCAGGGCGAAAAAAACACCGACCAGACCTGTGGTCGAAACGGGAAGCATAAAGGCCAATATTCGCCAGGACGAGCGAACCAGCAAAAACCGCTCCGGTAAAGTATAGGCCCACGCGGATAACCAGAAGGTCACAAGGTTGCCGAGCAGAATGAAAGCCAGGGTGGTGACGGCCAGGATGGGCAAAACGATCCGGGCCAGGACGACCGGATGCAGTTCCTTGTCGGCAATTCCGTATTTTAAAAGTGGTTTGACATTTCCACGCAATTCAAGGAGGGAAAATCCCATGAGCAGTCCGAAGCCGAAGAAAAATATTATTCCCGCGAATATTTCCGAGCCCGGCCAAAACGCCTGGGTTAAAATCTTATGAACGACCCCGCAGTAAAACCCGATGCTGAAAATCAGTCCGGCGACAATCAACCGAACCTTTAAACTCAGCCATCGTGTCGTTAGCGAAAATCTCATAGGAGGCATTCTAATAGGCGAGACTAAGGGAGTACAAAAGAATTTCATAAACACGTTCGAAAAGTCTTTTACTAATTTCGATGTGTAAGTCAGGAATAGTCATTCTAACATTCTCAAGAATGATAGAATGAGTTTATAGGTCATCATTACAGGGTATTGAATTTGTTTTTACGCCATTTCGAAGATGATCTTGGAGGCCTTTCGTTGCTTGAGTCTTTCAAATCCCGGGAGGAACCGCTCAAAGGGCATTCGGTCCGAGTATAAGGTGGGCAGGATCGTCACCTCGGCCATTTTCAGTTGCCCCTGCCCTTGCGCGATCATTGCTTTCATAAATATTTCTCCGCCCAAACCACCGGTCTCATTTAATGCGGCACCCCAAAAGCTCTTTCATACGTCGCGCGGTCGTTGATGGGCGTCATTTGTTCGTTATACCTGGGGTTTTCTCCGCCAAAGTTGACGTAGTTATAGGGTTGGCCTTTCCAGTATTCCCCGGTGGCTGTATTTTGGGTGCCCCAGGAATCGCTATGGTAAACCGTTCCCCCCTCCATTCCCGAAATCCAATCCTGCTCGCCCCGGATGTAGTTGGTCCGTTGGTAATCAATGTACGCCTGACTTCGTTGCCGTTCGTCATAGGCCGACTGCATCATCTGGCGGATTTCCTGAGCATTCCGAGCGACCATTTCGCTGGTCTGTCTCTGAAGCTGACGAAGCCGGGCCGTTCCCCTGGCTATGTAGTCCATGGCAAATTGATCGCTGATCTTATACGACTGGAGCATGGTGACAAAATTGGCGACAAACGGATCAAATTGGCTCACTGGCGCTCCGACCGACATGTGCCAGAGACGCCAGTTCACCCCCAGCCGCGATCCGAAGGTGACACCGAACGAATAACCCTTGCATCGCCGGCCCTGGGAAGTAAAGGTATAGATAAATTCCTCCACCGTGACCGGACCGGCCGTATAGGCCTGACTGATCTGTTGGGTTAAATCGCGCCGGGGGATCACCTCCTCGAACCGCATGTCGTGAAGCAATCCCTGCCGTTGAGCCAGAAATTTCAAGGCTTGATGCGGAGAAAGATAATCAGACATAGGGACGTTGGGAACATTGACGCCCAACCGGGGACTGAGGACTTCGGCGCCGGCCACCACGAAACTCAATAATCCACCGGGATCTTTGGCCGCAAACGCTCCGGTTCCAAACTCCTGAACCTGCCAATCCTGCGGTACAAGAAATGAAGCCGATCCGTCCCGCATACGATACCGACCCCAAGACACTTTAACCGCTCCGCCGCTTTGATAGGCCCCTTTGATAACGCGGATGTTGGAAAGGATCGTCAGCAACTGTTGCCTGGCGTCAGCCAATTTGCCCATCGGGGCTTCCATGCTGGTATAAACAAAATTTTCGTCCTGGAGGGAAATCCAACTGCGGAACTCTTTTTTTCTTTTTTGACCGTCGGTATAGACCCCGTCGAACACGATCTTTTGGCCATTGGGCGTTATTTTCGCCCCGCCAATCGTCAGATCGGGAAATCGACTCCGGATGGCCTGTACAAAAAGATTCGTGATCCCTTCAATGTTGCCATCACGCGGACTTGAACCGGAAAACATGGCCGCCTGGTATATCCCGCTCGGATCGGTTGCCGTCAGAGTTCGGAATCCTCCCGCCGCACCTTCCGAGACCGTCCATCCTTCCGGAACATAGATCACGAAGTTGGCTTGTTGGGTAACGTACTTTTTTATTCGTGGAAGGGCTTGTTTCGTGGTTGCCTTTGTTCGGTGGGTCATGTTCTTCCCGGTTTTGTCCGCGCCGACTTTCTCCAGAGTCAACTTCCAGGATGTCGTCCGATCACCCTCGCTTTCGGTCACTTTAAATTCTTTCACGAACATGAAACCGTCCTGGCTCGCGTAGGACCAGGTACATTCCAACTTCTGTTCCGGACTGCCGGGTTTTCGCAGTGCCAGCGTCATGGAACGCAAAAACCCCGAACCCTTTTTTGATCGAACCCCTTTGCGAATCACGTCGATTTCCAAACCGTTTTTCAACTTGCCGAAATCACGCGTTTGAAGGAAGTCAGAGGAAAGAAAAAGCACGTCCGAAGCCACATTGGCGAGTTTCCCGGCACCCGAAACATCAAATACATACTCGCCTCCAAATCGAGCCGCGTACAATGGATACCCCGTTTCCGATTCCGGCTTGATCAGATACCCGCACAAAGGGCCGATCATCGTCTGGGCAAACTGCCGGGCCTTTTCACGCTCAGCATCATCGATTGTTCCCTGGAAACTAGCCGACACCTGTTTCGTCCCGACGTTCCATCCCACCTTTATCTTGCCTGCAATCTGTCCGTTCCGCTCGACCGAGAAAACAGCATTAAAACCTTTGATGTCGTCTCTCATCAGCCGGTAGTAAAAATTATTGGCTTGGATAAGGACGTCCCGGGCCAATCCCCTGGCCGACTCGGTGTGGGGAACCTTGATCTCCAAACTTTCCAAAGAAGGTTCATTTGTCTTAACCTCCTGAGGGGACTCGGCCAAACAATCGAATCTGAGCGCAAGGAATACCAGCCACAACACGAAGGAAACTTTTACAATCGAGTAATCCTGTTTCGACTTGCTCATCATTTTAACCTCCAAGGTCCCATTCCGGTATGCAGTCCCATTTTATACTGAGTTTCCCATGTTTGTAAGAAAAACTGAGGGGTTACTCTTTTTATCAGATTTTAGTTTACCTTAGTGGGTGGGAACTTTACAATCTTTCTAATGTTTTGATACCCAAAGGACTTTGCATTTAAATGGAGTATTGACCACGATGGGACCCATCATTTCACGTTATGTGCGGGCGATTCTGGTTTTGTCGGGAATGTTTGTGGCCGTGTCGGCTGCGCAGAATCCGAATGCGACGACGCTGGGGCCAAATCCCGTCAGCGAAATACGCATTGTCGGAAAGCACGATGTCGGAGAGGGATTCATCCGGCAGCAGATCAGATATGTTAAACTAAAAACACCTTTGAATCTGACCGACCTGCAGAAAGACCTGGACAACCTTAAACTCACCGGTAAATTCACCGATGTTTTTGCCACCACCGAGCAGCAAAACGGAGTTACCATCGTTTTTTTCCACCTGGTGGAAAAACCGAAGATTCAGGCGATCATATTCCGGGGAGCCAAAAAGATTAAGGAAAAGGACCTCCTGGGTTTGCTGGATTTTAAACAGGGCGACGCTATGGACCCGCTCAAAGTTCGGTCCGGAGTGGAAACCATCGCCCAGAAATATCGTGATGAAGGTTTCAACGAAGCCGGCGTGACTCTGGAGGAAAAGTCCCTTGCAAAGGGAATCGTTCGATATGACATTACCGAAGGTCCGAAGGTCCGGGTGACCAAAATCCTTTTTGAAGGCCAACGAACTTTTACGGATCGCCGGCTGATCGGACAAATTGAAACCAAGACCTACGTCTGGATACTTCGCCCCGGCACCTATGCGGAAACTCAGATTCAGGAAGATATCGTTTCCCTGAGAAATTTCTATCGGAAGGAAGGTTTTCTCGACGCGCAGGTCGGCAGAAAACTTGAATTAAGCCCAGACCGGCAAAAGTTGACCATCACCTTCATCATCGACGAAGGCGCTCGATATTCCATCGCCAGGATCGACGTCGAGGGAATCAAGCACTTTGCCAAAGAGCAGATTTTTTCCGCGATGCAGCTTGTGGTCGGTTCCATTTTGAATCTTGACCAGTTGGAGGCGGATCGAAAGAAGATTCTTTCCCTTTACGGCGGCGATGGTTATATCTATGCCACCGCGGAAACCATTTATACCTACGCCGAAACACCGGGAACGGTAAACCTTAAAGTGCGAATCATCGAATCCAATCCGTACAAGATCGGGCGAATTATCATTCGCGGAAACAAAAAGACCCAGGACCGCGTGATCCGGCGAACCCTCGATTTTTATCCGACGCAAACGTTCGACCTGAACAAAATGCAGGACCGCGAACGCCGGCTTCGAGAGACGAGACTCTTTAAAGAAGCCTCCATCAAACCCATTCCCGGCGAGGTCGAGGATGAGCGAGATGCCCTGATCCAGGTGGAGGAAGCCGATACCACAAAGGTGATGGCCGGAGTGGGCGTTACCAGCAACAGCGGGATAGTCGGAAATATCAGCATCGAGAATTGGAACTTTAATATCTGGGATAAACCTCGGACGCTCGGTGAATTTTTCCGAGGCCAGGCATATAAAGGCGCGGGGCAAACCCTGAAACTGAGCTTCGAGCCGGGTACGCAGATGACCACATTCCGAATCGATTTTACCGAGCCGTATCTGTTTGATATGCCTGTCTCCTTTGGCTGGAGCGCCTATCTCTTTGAGCGAAAACGCGAAGGGTACAAGGAAGGCCGAGTGGGAACCATCTTCAGCCTCGGCAAACGATTCAAGGATATTTACTCCGTCGGGTCGGCCTTTCGATTCGAGGGAATCAAAATCGATGGTATCGACAAACACTTCTGGTTCTTTGCCCCGGAAGATATTTTGGCCGTCGAAGGACACAGTATGCTCACATCGCTTAAACTTAGTATCACCCGCGATACCACGGACAGCTTCATGATGCCGACCCGCGGTACTCGTCTGTCGGCCAGTTGGGAACAGGCGGGGATGTTCGGCGGCGATTATACCTTTTCCAAAGTCGTCACCGAGGGCACGTATTACAAGACTCTCCGCACGGATGTGTATGATCGTAAAACGGTCTGGTCGTCGAATGTTACCGCGGGATACATAGCCGGTGACGCGCCTGTTTTTGAACGTTTCTATGGCGGAGGTATTGGTTCCATTCGCGGATTCAAATATCGCGGGATAAGCCCGAGGCAATGGCCCAGCGATACGCAGGTGGGCGGTAATTCGGAATTCCTGGTCGGAAACGAAGTGGAATTTCCATTGGCCGGCAAGATGCTTCGAGGGGTAACATTCCTCGACATGGGCAGCGTCGATGATGATTTCGCCATAACTGCCTGGCGGGCTTCAATTGGCGTCGGTGTCCGATTGACCCTGGATTTCTTCGGACCGGTTCCCCTGGCCTTCGATTTCGCCTTCCCCATCTCAAAGGCCTCCGAGGACGATCCCCAAATCTTCAGCTTCTCACTAGGCGCCACGTTTAAATAACGACTTGGAAAAAATCTGTAATGAATGTGCCACGGCTGGCTTGTCCAGCCGTGCCTTTTTCACGATGGCTCGCAATATGGAAGATCAACCACGGAAGAAAAAGAAAACGTATAACGAACCAGGTCACGTTCATTTTCTCACCTTTTCCTGCTACAAACGGTGGCCTTTGCTGTCAAAGGACACATCGCGTTCCTGGGTTATAGAATCTTTCCGATCAGCAAAAATTCGTCACCAATATGACCTTTACTCTTACGTCATCATGCCGGAACACGTGCATCTGCTTGTCAAACCTCGAAACGAAATTTACAAAATCGAACGATTTTTGTCGGATGTAAAAAGATCGGTGTCCTGGAAGGCCAAGTCATGTCTTATCGAGATACAAAACACCAAATGGCTAAACGCTCTTACCGTAAAAGAAGGGGCGCAAACGATCTTCCGATTTTGGTCGCCAGGAGGAGGTTATGACCAAAATATTGTTCATGAAAAAAGTCTCTGGCCTATTGTCCAATACATCCATGCCAATCCCATACGCCGAAATCTTGTCGCGTATCCTACTGACTGGATATGGTCCAGTGCCAGGTTTTGGGAGGACGCGGGAGGTGTTCCCTTAGATATGGATTCTGTCTCCACATAAAAGAATACACGGCTGGGCAAGCCAGCCGTGGCACATCTCCAAGATATGGGTTTAACGAAAGTTGTGCCACGGTTGACTTGTCAACCGTGTCTTCATCCAGTATATTCAGGATATATGAAAATGATTATATCCATTCCGAAACTCCCGGCTCGGCGGCGAGACGCCAATAAGGGGGATTTCGGCAGGATTCTTATCGTAGGCGGATCGCGCGATATGCCGGGAGCGATTTCATTGGCCGCCAATAGCGCCTTGCGGTCAGGCGCGGGTCTGGTAACCGTGGCTATCCCTGATTCCATTCAACAAACGGTAGTCTCCCTCGCCCCCTGCGCAACGTCGATGCCTTTACCGCGGGATGAGCATGGTCTTATTTCGCAAATCGCGCTGCCGGACCTGATCGACGTAACAATCAGGCAAAAAAAGTTTGACGTTATCGCGGTCGGACCGGGTCTCGGCCGTGCTCAGCCGATGGTAACATTCATCAACGAAATAAATCGAGCCGGAATTCCAATCGTGATCGATGCCGACGCTTTAAACCTTCTATCCGAAATCGACTGGCACAGCCTGCTCGACGGTCCCTGCGTCATCACCCCTCACCCGGGTGAATTATCCCGCCTGCTAAAAACGTCCATCTCGCAAATTCAATCGGATCGTCAAAATTTTGCCGTCCGGACGGCCAAATTGATGAAAGGTAATTCTTCCGTCTGCCTATTGAAAGGCGAGCAAACCGTAGTAACCGACGGCGAACAAATCTACATCAATCAAACGGGAAATCCCGGAATGGCCACCGGTGGGGCGGGTGATGTTTTAACGGGAGTAATCGCCGCCCTCATGGGCCAAAAACTTTCACCATTCGATGCCGCCGTGCTGGGCGCGTATGTTCATGGTTTAGCCGGCGACCTGGCGGCCAAGGAACTCGGCGAAATTTCTCTCACCGCCTCCGATCTACTCCGATTTCTGCCATCCGCGTTTAAAACTAATCAAAAGTCGTAACCGTTCAGGGGGGGTAAGAAAAATTTTCTGGACTTTTTACGCTAAAGAAGTAAGAATAACTTAGAGATTACTGGTGGCCGCATGTCGGGGGAATTTCCCCCGCACCATCGGTAAAGGTAAAGATAAAAACGATTTTTAGAGAAGGAGCAAGGTAATGCCCGCATCCGTAGACAAAGAAAAATGCACTGGTTGTGAATCCTGTGTAGATGCCTGCCCAGCCGAAGCCATCAGCATGAATGGCGAGAGCAAGGCGGTGGTTGATTCCAGTATCTGCACCGATTGCGGTGTATGTGTGGATGAGTGCCCTGTCGAAGCGATCACGATGAAAGATTAACAGTTAGCCCATCTTTCCGAAAGGAAGTCAAGGGCCGTTGCCGGTTTCGACCGGTAAGGGCTCTTTGTTTTTTTACCACGAATTACACAAATGGACCAAGTGTTGAATATCGGTAAAGTTGCTGCAGTCCCGTTTTTATGCCTGGAGGTCGATGTGGTCGGGTTTTTGCTGGGGGTCGTCGGAAGCATCTGATGGTTTATTGTCTTCGGGTAATTTCCGGTGGCGATGTTTTCGCTGCTGGTGAGATTCTTCTTCGTTGTGTTTTCGTACTATTATGTTGTCTTCGGTGTGAAGGGTGTCTTCGACCTGGTGCTCTTGCTGATCGGACAGAAAGGCCTGTTCGCGGGCCTGTTGGGCAAGCTGTTTTTCAACGGAGGCTTTTTCTGTGGCACGCTGTTTTTGCGAAACGGTGGTCTGAACAACTCCGGTAACCAGATTGGCATTTGAGGGCGGAATTGTCGACATTTTTGTCGCTCCTTTAAAGATAATAGCTATCAGCGTACATATCTACGCTTCTATGGCGTTATCTCCTTCGTTGATATAGGTTTCTTCACCGGGGATATCTTTTTCGAATTCTTTGGAGCGGTTCTGCAGGTGCTGTCGGAGTCGTTTGACAATGGCGGAATGCATCTGGCTGACGCGAGATTCGGAGAGGTCCAGTGTCGAGCCTATTTCCTTCATGGTCAGCTCTTCATAATAATAAAGCAGGACGATCAGGCGTTCCGCCTTGGACAGTCCGCGCATGATGAGTTCTTTAATGTCTTTTTTCTGCATTTCCATTATTGGGTTGCGGGAGCGTTTGTCTTCGAGGACGTCGATTTCCCGTAGGTCCTTATGGCTGTCGGATTCGTTGCGTGGTCGTGACAGGCTGATAAACATGCTGCGATTGGTGTCATTGACGACGCGTTTGAATTCCTCGGGGGGCAGTTTCATTTCTCTGGCCAGTTCATCCTGGCTGGGATCGCGTCCGAGCTGGGCCTCGAGGGCTTTTCGGGCCACCTCCACCCGTCTCATACGGTTTCGAACGATCCTGGGAACCCAATCTCGTTCGCGGAGTTCATCGAGGATGGCTCCGCGAATTCGCCGGGAGCAGTAGGTGGCGAATTTCACGTTCCGTCCCAGGTCAAATGCGTTGATGGCGTCCATCAGTCCCATGATCCCGCAACTGACCAGGTCGTCGAGTTCGACCTCATTGGGAAGTTTGGACCAGACTCGTTCCGCATTGTAACGAACGAGCGGCATGTAATGTTCGATCAGTTGGTTTCGCAGATCGGTCGCCTGTGAAGCTTGAAAACTTCTCCACAACTGGTCGATGTCGAAAGTCTTTTCCGTTCCTGTCGTCAATGTTTCTTCCATTTTTTTAATCCTCCGTGATCGTATTGTCCGTTAGTAAATTAATTTAGCCTGCATTGCCGACTCCGGTTTCTTTCCTGGTAAGAGTTGGCTGCTGGTTTTGCAGTTCATTGATGATCTCGTTGGCTGCCTTTTCCATGTGTTCGTCGATGACGGTCTGTGCTATCCAACCGATCATTACGCCGAGTATAAGAAACAAGATCAATGCCCACCAAGCCCTTAAAAGAATGGTGGACAAATCGTTTCCTGCCCACAGTCCGGCGAAGATCGCGGCGGAGAAAGCGAGCAGGGCGAGTGATCCTGAGATTAATTTGATTAACATATATATTTTTCCATAATTTTTACCAAAATAGGTTTGCGACCTTTCTTAAGAAACTTACTTTTTGCGAAGGTAGCTGTACATTTTTGGCCAATTTAGCAGCCAGGCTCATCATGCAATAACTGGCCTGGCACTTTGGAAATTCCAGGACGAATGGTTTTCTGGCTCGGACGGCCTGTGAGACATGTGAATCTTCAAGAATGTATCCCGCGTCGTAAATACTGGTGTTGAGGAATTTTTTGGTGACCTGGGCGATTCTCTGCTGGCAGGCGCGTGCTTCATGCCGGGAGGTAACCCGGTTGATCAGGGCGCAGATACGACCTTCCACCTGCTGCTGCACAGCGGTTTTAATCATAGCGTACGCGTCAGTAATGGCCGTCGGTTCCGGTGTTGTCACAACGATGACAAGATCGGCCAGATCGACGAAGGACATTACGTTCTTGTTGATTCCCGCGGCGGTATCGAAAATAATGATGTCGGACTGGTTTTGGAGGTCCGATAATACCTGGAGTAAATGTTGTCGTTCGAATTCGGAAAGGTTGGCCAGTTTAGATAAACCGGACCCTCCGGGCACGATCTGCAGACCGGTGGGATGCTCGACAATGATGTCGTTGAGGGTGGCTTGTCCGGCGAGGACGTGATATAAGTTATACGGCCGGTTGATTCCGAGCAGGACATCCACGTTTGCCAGTCCGAGATCGGCGTCGACGAGGATGACGCGTTTTCCGGTCGCGGACAGGCACAGTCCGAGGTTGATCGCGGTGACGGTTTTTCCGACTCCTCCTTTGCCGGAAGTGAGGGTGATGATTTTCGCGCGAGGCGAAAAGTTTTTCATCATTTCCCTTAATTTTGATGCTTGGTCGTTCCAGGTCATTTGAGTGCTACTCCCATCGAGAAATCATCCGCGGTCAACTGGCTGGCGTCGGGCCAATTTTGGTGGTGGAGGAGTAATTGGGCCAATTTTTCCGCGGCGGCCGGTTCGATGTCATCGGGGACATTCTGCCCGGTGGTGATATACGAGACGGCGCGGTCGAGTTTTTTGATTATATTCAAGAGGATTCCGAGTCCGACGGCTTCGTCGAGTTTGGTGAAGATGATTCGATCTATATTCAGAGACTGGAATCGCTGGACGGCGGCTTGTAAATTCGCCTGACTGGCGGTGGTGCTTAGGACGAGGTGGATTTCGTCGGGTTTCGCGGCGTGGAGGAAGGATTTGAGTTCGCGGAGTTTAAGGTCGTCGTTCTGACTTCTGCCGGCGGTGTCGATGAGAACCAGGTCCAGGTTGCTCATGGATTTAACGGCGTCTCGAAGTTCATCGGGGGTGAGGACGACCCGCAGGGGGACATTGATGATGTCGGCGTAGGTTCGGAGTTGATCAACGGCGGCGATACGGTAGGTATCGATGGTGATCAGTCCGACGGATTTCTTGTCGCGTAGTTTAAAATTGGCGGCCAGTTTGGCGATGGTGGTGGTTTTTCCCACTCCGGTGGGGCCGACGAGCGCGATGGTCTTTGTTTTACCAGATTTGCTTAAAGTGATCGGCTGGGCTGGTGGTAGCATTTTTTCAATCGAACGAGTGAGTACGGATCGTACCTTCTTGGCGTCCTTCAACTGGTCGGCGGAAAGGATGGATTTGACTTCGTCGATGACTTCTCCGGCCAGGCCTTCGGCGACCTGCTGGTTAATCAGGCACAGGTACGCGGCGAAGAGTTCCTGGGGGACGGCGGGGTGCTGCTGACGTTTATTCTGATATAATAATTCCTGGACCATTTGTTTTACGAGGACCAATTCCTGCTGGAGATGATCGACTTGGGGGGGGGGAGATTTTTCAGTAATACCCGCTCCCTCACGGTCGCGTCTCTTTTCCATAAAGGACTTTCTTTGGTCGGGATGAAGGACATTGACGCCGGAGGTGGCGGTTACCTCAACGATGTTTTTGGTTCCGAGGCCGAGGAACCCGCCTTTTTTGACCGTTCGGGTGTTCAGGATGACCGCCTCTTTTCCCAGGTCGCGTCTGACATGAGCCAGTGCCTGAGCCATGGTTTGAGCCTGGTATGTTTTTAGGTTCATGACATCTCCACCGTTATAATACCGTGTGACTGAACGCGAATATCTTTGACTATTTCGTTAAACGCTAGAACCGGAGTATTTGGAACGGCTGACTCGATGAGTCGGCGCAATTGTAACCTGATTTGCGGGGAACAAAGGATGACCGGGGTTCCGACTGAGACCGATTGTTTTTCGAGTTCCTTCCGCGTGGTGTCGATGATGGCATTTCCTCGGGCGGGCGGCAGGGTCAGGTAGGAACCGGTTTCCGTCCGTTCGATATGAGCGTTGATGGTATCTTCGAGAGCCGGATCGAGCGTGATGCAATGGATGGTGTTATTTTTGTCCTGATACTGGGCACAGATGGTGCGGGCGAGAGTGTTTCGGACGTATTCGGTGAGGATTTCGAGGTCCTTGGTCCGCGCGGACCAGTCGCCGAGGGTTTCGAGAACGGTTTGCAGATCGCGGATGGGAACTCGTTCCCGGAGTAGGTTTTGCAGGACCTTCTGGACGTCTCCGAGTTTGAGCATTGGTCCGACGACCTCTTCGACGACGGCTGGGCTTTTTTCCTTGACGGTGTCGAGGAGTTTTTTGACCTCGTCGCGTGTGAGAAGTTCCGAGGCGTGCCGTTTGATCAGGTCGGTAATATGTGTGGCGACAACGGAGGATGCGGGAACGACGGTGTAGTTATTTTTTTCCGCTCTGGCGCGATCGGTTTCAGTGATCCAGACGGCGGGCAGTCCGAAGGCGGGTTCATGTGTTTCGGTGCCGGAGATTTTTTCACGAACGGCGCCGGAATTGATGGCGAGGAATTGTCCGGGCATGCAGGTGTCGCGGGCAATTTCCACTCCGCGGAGTTTGATGGAGTATTGATTGGGTTCAAGCTGCATGTTATCGCGGATTCGAATGGGAGGAACGATGATCCCCATTTCCGCGGCGATTTGCCGGCGGATGAGGCTGATGCGGTCGAGGAGATCGCCGCCCTGGGATTTATCGACGAGTCGAATCAGTCCGTAGCCGACTTCCAGTTCCATGGGATCGACGGAAAGTAAAGATTCGATGGGTTCTTGTTTTGGTGGAGCGGATTTTGCCTGTTTGGCGGCGACGGCCTGGACGACGGCTTGTTTCTGGGCTTTGGAAAGTAAATAGGCCAAGGCGGCGCAGGAGGCGCCGAGCACCAGGAGCGGTGTTTTTGGAAGGGGGGTCAGGGCGAGCATTCCGAGGAAACCTGCGGCGATGCCGAGGGCGACGGGTTTGGCGGTTAGCTGCGTCAGCAGTTCCTCGCCGAGATTGCTCTTTGAGGTCGAGCGGGTAACGATCAGACCGGAAGCGATCGTAATGATGAAGGCGGGAATTTGCGTGACCAAACCGTCTCCGATGGTCAACTTTGTGTAGAGATCGAGGCATTGTGAAATCTGCCATTTATTCTGGACCATTCCGACGTAAATTCCACCGAGGATGTTGATAATGATAATAATGATTCCTGCGACGGCGTCTCCTCGGACGAACTTGGAGGCACCATCCATGGCGCCGTAGAAGTCTGCTTCTCGGCCTATGTTTTCCCGTCGGCGTCGGGCTTCGTGTTCGTCGATGGTTCCGGCGTTGAGGTCGGCGTCGATGGCCATTTGTTTTCCGGGCATGGCGTCCAAAGTGAATCGTGCGGCGACTTCGGAAATACGGGTCGCGCCTTTGGTGATGACGACGAACTGGATGACGATCAAAATAATGAAGATGATCAAGCCGACGGCGAGGGAGCCTCCGGCGACGAAATTTCCAAACGCTTCGATTACGTGTCCCGCGGCGGCGGTGGCTTGGGCGGGATCGGTGCCCGGTCCGCCGGCGGTGAGGATCAATCGCGTGCTGGCGGTATTCAAGACCAGCCGGAAGAGCGTCATTGCCAGCAGCAGAGACGGGAAGGACGAGAGTTCCAGCGGATTTAGAACGTACAACGTGGTCATCAGGATAATGGCCGAGAGCGTAATGTTGATGGATAGTAAAACATCCATCAGTGCCGGAGGCAGGCGGACCAGCAGGACGAGAACCATGCTGATCACTCCGATGGGGATTAATATTCCCCGATTACGGATGACAAAGTCTCGGAACACGTTTTGTCGTACTGCGGCGACGGCCATAGTTTACTTCTACCGGTTCCTTCCTGACATTTGTGCCGCCACCGGTGATTTTTGATTGACGGTGGACGGCGTTTTTCCTGTTAACTCATAGACGTAGGCCAGAATTTCGGCAACGGCTTTATAAAAAGCGGGCGGGATTTCCTGCCCGATTTCGACGGTTTTGTAAAGGGCTTGCGCGAGTGGTTTTCGTTCGATGATGGGAACTTTATTCTGCACGGCGATCTGCCGGATACGCGCGGCGAGAAATCCCGCTCCTTTTGCGACGACCCGCGGAGCGGTCATCGTTTCGGAATCGTATTTTAATGCGATGGCAAGTTCGGTGGGGTTGGTTACGACGACGTCGGCTTTGGGAACGGTGTACTGCATTCTCTGCATGGCCAATTGCCGGGCGACGCGTCGTCTCCGTTCTTTGACCAGTGGATCGCCTTCCATTCGGCGAAGTTCTTCTTTAAGCTCCTGCTTGCTCATTCGCAGGTTTTGCTCGTATTTGTATCGCGTATAGGCGTAGTCGAAGATGGCTATGATGAAGAGAACCAGCGCGAGTCGCAGGCCCAGCAGGAAAATGAGGTAAGCGGCAAATCCCATGATCTGCATGTGATCGAGTTCGGAAATGTTGGCGATCTGAGCCATTCGGCTTTTGATGGTAAAGTAGGCGACCGCGCTGATCAGGGCGACCTTGAAGAGGCTTATCACAAGTTTTACTACCGACTCCATGGAGAAGATTCTGGAGAAACCGGCGATGGGGTCGATTTTCTGGAGGTCCGGGGTGATGGGGTGGAAGGTGAAGAGGAAGCCGACCTGTGCCAGGGAAACGATTACGGCGATAAACATCAGGATAAGGCAGATGGGCGCTGCCATTTTGATCATGGCTGACAAGGCCATCACGGTCAAATCATTAATGGAAGACGGCAGGATGGCGTTTGATGCCGAGTAGCTGAGCATCTGCTGGGTTAGATTGCACATATCGCGAAGGATTGTTGGTCCGAGGAAGTTTAGTGCGATCATGGCGCCGAGGAGTCCCGCCGCGGCGGAAAGATCGGCGGACCGTGCGACCTGTCCGCGTTCGCGAGATTCCTGGCGTCGTCGCGGGGTTGCTGGTTCGGTTTTTTCTGAATAGTCCTCAGGCGGCATGGTTTACCTTTTTTACAAGGCGGGCAAGCCCGCCTGCTAAATGGGGACTGGAGACAATCCCTAATTTTTGTAATCGTTCAAACACTGTCATTGCGAGGAGCGCAGCGACGAAGCAATCTCGTTCCTTTGACGAAGGTGCGAGATTGCCGCGCCCGCTTCGCGGTCTCGCAATGACAATTTTTTTAAATATATTTTCCATGTTTTTAAATTTTGAGTTCCATTAAACGGTACAGGTTTTTGAACGTGGTATCCAGCGCGTTGAAGAAGACCTGTACTGCCGGGGTCAAACACACAATAATCAAAAGAAAACCAAGTATCGACCGCAGGGAAAACCCCACGGAGAGAATATTCAGTTGAGGAACGGTTCGGCCGACAAATCCGATGGCCAGGGTGGCCAGGAAAATCGCCACGAGAATTGGGGCGGAGACCTGCAGGGCGAGGATAAAGGCTAGGCGCAGGATATCGACCAGTCCGGTGACGATATCGGAATTAACCACGAAATGTCCGGGTGGAATCGTATGAAAACTTTTAACCAGAGCGGCGATGAGCATCATATGGCCGCGGATGAGCAGGAAGATGATCAACGCCAGGAAGAAGTACAGTTGACCCAGGACGCTGGTTTCTTCCTCAAAGAGGGGATTGAAGACCTGGGCGAGGGCGATTCCCACCTGCTGACCGATCAAAATGCCCGCCAGCTCCAATCCTGAAAAGAGGATAGTGAGCATTAGCCCAAAAGTCAGACCGATGAGAAGTTCTCCGATCATGGCCAGGACCAGGGAACCGAGATCGGTTGGCACGGGCATGTTAGCGGAGGCGAAAGGCAGGACAACGATGGTAATAACGGCGGAGAGAAGGACTCGGATATTGATGGGGATTTGAGAATCGCTGAAAAACGGGGCGAACGCGACCAGTCCGCTGATCCTGGCCATGACCAGCGCCAGGAGCGGAAGGTTCGTTAGCATCTGTAATAGTTGCATCGAGTCGTTCATCATCGTGCGTTATCCCGCCGTCGATTTAAAGGAAAACATGGCGTATGCGAAATCCAAAAGCCTGGTGGAAATCCAGGGCAAAAAGATGACCGCGGCGACGGCCATGGCGATCATTTTGGGTACGAAACTGATGGTCTGCTCCTGTAGCTGGGTTACTGCCTGGAGCAGACTAATGATCAATCCGACGACCATTCCGATAACCAGGATCGGCGCGGAAACCTGTATGACGAGCATCATCGTGTGCCGGGCCAAGTCCATCGCTTGTGAAATTGTCATCGTCATTTTTAAAACCTCAAACGAAACTGGTGATCAGGCTTCCGACGATGAGTCGCCAGCCGTCAACCAGGACAAAAAGTAAAAGTTTAAAGGGCAATGAGACTAACATCGGAGGCAGCATCATCATTCCCATGGAAATCAAGACTGAAGCGATCACCATATCTATAATCAGGAAGGGCAGGTAAATCCTGAACCCTATGATAAAGGCGGTTTTCAATTCGCTCGTTATGAAGGATGGGATGAGCACGGTGGTGGGGACGTCGGCCCATTTTTTGGCTTTGGTGTTTCCTGATTGGACAAGGAACATTTGGACGTCTTGTTCATTATCGGTGGCTTGGATCTGTCGAATCATAAATTCACGAAGTGGTTTGATTCCGCGGTCGAAGGCGTCGGCCTGGTTGATCGTGTTGTTCAGATAGGGGCTAAGTGCATGGGTCTGGATTTTGTACCAGGTTGGGGCCATGACCATGAAGGTCATAAAGAGCGCTAACCCGATGAGTACCTGGTTGGGAGGCAATTGCTGTGTGGCCAGCGCTTGTCTTAGCAGGGAGAGGACGACGATGATCCGGGTAAAGCAAGTTACCATGACCAGAAGCGCAGGGGCCAGAGAAATGACTGTGATCAGGACCAGGATTTGAATGGCGGAAGATACGGCGGTGGCATCCTTGGCTTGTGGCACGACTTGCCGAAAATCAGGGATGTAAAGACCTTGCTTCACCGGAGTATTCTGTGCCAACGTATTCAGAGAACATACAAGCAGGCAGATCGCGACAGGGATTGCGAATCCGAACGGACCGAACGATTTATTTTTCTTGCTGCCTTCCATGGCTAACCTGATGAGTCGTGGCTTCCAATGCCTTTAAGTTTCTGTACCTTATTTATCAACGAATGTAACTCATTTTTCAACTGTAAAACCTCAGTTTCATCAAATTTATTTAAAGAATTTAAAGAAATATCCGGTAGGGAGTCCTGCTGATGTGAAATTTCAGTAGTTTCGCGTGAAAAGAGGCTTCTGAAGCTGCCGGTAATACCGGCAGGTCGGTTTTGTTCGATGAGTGTTGTGAGTCGTGAAACTTCCTCCGGCTGGTCGATCGTGAGGATGGGATTGATTTGGTGATCGGTGATTCCGAGGAGGATTAGGCGGCTGTCCAGTTTGATCAGTGCCAGGGTTTGCTTGGGGGCCAGGTGAGTTCGCCCGAGGACCTGGAGGATGGGCAGCGTTCCGAAGAGCATATTTCCACCGGGATATGTTTTTTTGATGATCCATGCGACGATGAAAATGATAATCAAAACGAAAATCAGGGCTGCTGTGACGGGACTGAAAAGATTGGGGGAAAATTTATCTATTGGTTGTTTGGCGGCGGTGGAAGGCAGGGTAGGAAGGGTGTTGGGATTGATCTGGTCATTTTCAACGCTGGTATCGGGGGATTGTCCGATGCTGGCGCCGCGATTGGTGATGGCGGATGAATTTTCGGCGTAAAGATTTTTTGAACCTAAGAGGAGCGTCAGTCCGATAATGACGATATAAGGGCGAATGTCCTCCGATAGGTCACGAAAAATACTTTTCATAGCCTGGCTTTACCTTTCCTGGCAAATCGGCCTGGTTCAAATTCCGGCGAGGAACGTTTTACGCATTGGCCGATGAGTTCAATTTAAAATTCTTTCTCTCTCTGCGTTCTCTGCGATCTCTGTGGTTATAGTATTTTTAAACCACAGAGAACACAGAGGACACAAAGAAGAGATTTTTAATTTAATTTTCAATTACACTATGTCTGAAACAATCTGATTGACGCGGACGCAGAAATTGTCGTTGAGGACAAGGACTTCACCGCGTGCGATTAATTTTTCATTTACAAAAATATCCACGGGATCGCCGGCGAGCTTGTCGAGTTCGACGACGGACCCTTCTGAAAGTTTTAAAACATCTTCCACGTACATTTTGGTTCGGCCTAATTCGATTTTGACATTAAGCTCGACGTCTTTGAGCAAGTCGATGGAGTTGCCGGAGGCATCGGCACCAGCCAATTCTTTCGCGAGGTCCGGCAGACTGATGGACGCTACATCGGCATTATTCGCGGATTTCGGGTCCATCGCGTTTGAGTTTGTTTCACCGGGCGTCTCGGTCGCGGTGGTTGCCGACGGATCGGAAATTTCCTGGTTGTTCGTCATTTTCATTAACCTCTAGTTAATCCACCGGAGTGGGCATATAGTCCGAAATTAAAACATCTTTAACTTTACCTTTTCCCAGTACGTCGTCAAGGATTGTTTTAAATTGTCTGCGCAGAGTGGACAGTCCGTAGTCTGGTTTTTCCGATCTGGCCAGGCATAAGGTGCTGGCATCGGCGCTGGCGATGACGGTCCGCATGCGATCCTTGATGGATGCGATTCGTTTTTCGATTTCCTTTTGAATTCCAGTGTCGGGGTTTTCCCCCTCTTTGCCCTCTTTTTCGCCTTTCGGTTCCGCACCGCTTCCGATCAGAATCTTTGGAACCGAAGCATAGATGGTCATTCGGATGACGTAAAGTCGGCCGGTGTTGGTGTGCGGGCATTCAAATTGATTGGCGATAACGATTTCTTCCGTCTGTTCATTGGTATTCTCCGCGCGATCTTTTCGAGGATGCGCGGGATTTTCGATTCCGACCGCTTCGGCAGGGCCTTTTCCGATCATTTTGACGGCGACAAAAACGATAGCCCCTTCCAGGACGAGAATTCCCGCGATAATCCCGGCGATCATCATCATTTTGTTTGGTTTTTTATCGGGCGCCTGAATATCTTCTTTGTGAACGGTCGGCTCTTTTGCCATTGTCTGCTCCTTATACACACTTACGTGCCGAAATTGTTCCTGATGGTTCGGGCGTACTCAATAGCTCGCCGAACGACTTCTTCCATATTTTCCTTTACCAGCAGTTTATCGCCGCCGATCAGAGTGAGCAAGGTATCGGGCGTTTGCTCAATGAACCTTATCAACTCGGCGTTGACAATCATCGGTTTACCATTTAATCGCGTAACTTGTATCATAAATATTCCGCAAAGCATCGTCCTATAAATCCAATCGGCTGAAATCCCGGCCGACTTTTGTTATTGCATCATGTTCAGTAACTGCGCAAGTAATTGATTTGAAGTCGTGATCACCTTTCCCGCGGCGCTGAAGGCGGTGGTGGCGGAGATCATGTTGACAAATTCCTTGGTGATATCGACGTTGCTGAGTTCGAGTGCGCCGTTGATGATGGTTCCCGTACCTAGCGCGCCTGGGGTGGTAATGTTGGGCTGCCCGGAGTTGGGTCCGGCCCGATAGTTATTTTGACTATCGGCGATCAGTCCCTCGGGATTGGTGAAGTCGGCCAGCGCGACCTGACCGAGCGATCGGGAAAGACCGTTGGAAAACTCGCCGTAGATGATCCCATCCGATCCGATGCTGAAATTGTTGAGCGTTCCTGCCGGGTATCCGTTCCCGTCGTTCATAATCACACTGCTATCTGAGGAAACCCCGTTGAGGCTGGAAAAGTCCATTGTAAAGGCGATAGGATCGACGGCTCCGCTATCGGCATGGTTCAGGACCAGATCGTTTCCGGTAGCGCCGGCGAATTTTCCATTCGTATCAAAGGTGATGGTTCCGGACCCGATGAATGGATTGGGTCCGCTTTTTCCAGGCGATTGGGCGAAGAAACGCCAGGTGATCCCGGTGGATGTTTTGCTTTCCATGACAAAGTTCACATTGACATCGACGGGATTTCCGAGGGTGTCGTAAACGCGAAAACTGGTGGCCTTGCTTCCCACGTTGGCATCGGGATCGGTCGGGGTGTCGATCCAGTTTATGGGATTGGCGACTGCGCCGGAACTGCTCAGAGAGATGCCCAGGTCGTTATCCGTTCCGAGATTTCCGACGACGTTGATTTTTCCACCGGCGTCGATGGTGACGCCCGGAGTTGTTCCTTGCGGGGCGGTGGTATCGATGGCGGTATGGTTTTGTATCCATTCCATAAGTTCGGAGACGGTGGTCCCGGAATCGACGTCAGTGGTCGGTGCGGCGGTAACGGTGAACGTGGCTGGGGGGGTGATGGTCTGTCCGTTTTGTGAGCCATTGAGGGTAATGACATCGCCTGTGGCAAAGAGGTTGATTCCCGGATTGAACGCGGTAGCGAGATTCGTCAGCGCCGTTGCCCCGGCGGCGGGATTTCCGGTAGTTTTATTGACGAGTGCTTCGGAGATCGACGTTCCGGGAACCGTGGCTGGATTCGTTGTGGAATCGAGGTTGCCTTTGAAAATGGTATTTGTGGTGGCCTGTGCGATGGAGAGCTTTCCCAGGGGAATGCTCAGGTTGCTCAACGTGCCCGCTTGAATGTTATAATTGTTGTCTACCCCATAACCCATCACGTAGTTACCGTTCGTGGAGACCAGATGTTGGTCGGTGTCCAGGGAGAAGGACCCATCGCGAGTGTACAGAGTGCTGTTATCCGCGGTTTTAAGGACAAACAATCCGCTGCCCTGGATGGCCATATCGGTGTTGATGCCGGTGGTATCGATCGATCCGCCGGTCATATTTTTATCGATTGTTCCCAGGGTGGTTCCCAGCCCGACCTGCATGGGATTGCTTCCTCCGGTCGTTGTCGAAGGCTGGCTTCCGGCGGAAAGCGTCTGGTTGAGCTGGGTCTGGAAGATTGTCCGCGAGCCTTTAAAGGCGACGGTATTGACATTGGCGATGTTGTTACCCGTAACATCCAATCGCTGCTGTGAGGCGTTAAGCCCGGTGAGCGCTATGTTTACTGCTGAAGTTAAACCCATAATTATTTCTCCCTGTTAAATTAAGATGATTTTGTGCTGGTGGCCGATGGTGTCGCGGCTTTTGCTCCGTTTACGGCGATTACGTTGTCAATGGATAACGTTTGACCGCTGTCAAGTTCGAGGGACACCGTGTCTCCGTCTCGTTTGATGGAAGTGACCAATCCGGTAATCTGCTCACCGTTGCTGTTTAATCCCGCGATTTCCTTTCCGAGCAGAGCGCTGGCCGAGCTTAATTTCTGGCTGACGGCCAGGTCTTTTAAGGTCTGGGAAAGGTCCATACTGCTCTGGATGTCGCGGATCTGGGAGATCTGATTGATCATATCCTTGCTGCTGACCGGGTCCATAGGGTCCTGCTGCTGCATCTCCTTTAGCATGATTTTCAGAAAATCCTGGGGGCTGAGGGAACTCATCTTGGATGATGATGCCGATGAGATTCCGCTGGTTGAATTCGTTACCGATGTTACCATTTTTTTCTCCTGTTTTTTTAAGCCACCAGGTTCAATGCCGTATAGGACAATTGAACGGCTGGTATGGTTAAGTTACTGTTTGATTCCTCGGTTGCTTGAAAATCGTTTTGATCGAATTTTTCCTGTTGGAAAAAGTTTGATCCCTGTTGCTGCTGTTGATTAAAGGATTGGCTGTGATTCGGGTCCTGCTGCCAGTTTTGAGAATATCTGGGGTCAGGAGTCTTGGTGACGACTTCAAATTTGGACATATTGATTCCGCCGCGTTCTAGGTTGGCCCGGAGCGTATCCATCCGGTCCAGGATGATCTGCCGGGCGTCGTTGGTTTCGGTGGTGATAGACATTTGGAGATTGTTGTCGATCAGCTTAACGTCAATTCGTAGTTTTCCCAATTCCGGTGGGTCCAGTTGAACGGTCATCTGGCTTTGCCGCCGACCGAGATTGCTGCGGATAACCTGCACGATCCGATTCATACTCTCGGCGGCATCATCACCGGAGACCTGGGTCTGGGGTGTGGCTGGGGTGGAGATTTTCGCCTGCGATTCGGACGCGTTGGGTGAAATTGGTTGCAAGATCGCGGTTTGGTTTGAGTTATCGGCTCGAGGGCTGGGAGAATTTTTTATTTGCTCGAATTGATCGGTCAGCAAACGAATAAAATGCTCGGCCAGGCCTGTTTCAAAGATGATGTTTTGAGCGGGAAGATTCAAGTTGGATGAAAAGACCTGTTTGTGCTGCTCGATGGGCTTGGCAGAGAGTTTTGGTTGCTCGGTTTCATTGCCGGTGGTCGTAGGGGGGGTTGCTCCCGTAATCAGGTGCTCAATTAGTTGCTGAAATTGATCGGACGAGGTCGAATTCGAGGAATTGGCGTCTTCGTTATTCTGAGAACCTTGATTAGGTTGAGCGTTGACGGCAGCCTCCGTGCTTGCCCCGGTTTGCAGTCCTTTTGCACAACCGTCAACGCCATTGCCCGAATCTGTCCGCGGGCTGGACCCGGGTTCAGAGGAATCCTCAGGACTTTGATTATCCGGCGTATTTTGTGGTATGGCCTTGGGAGTAAGGTCTTTTGCTTCTTGCGGTTGAAGTTTTGAACTCGCGTTCTCCGAAAACAGTTTGGTGGTTATAGACGATTCCGGGGTACTTAGCAGGTTCGTGAACAGACCGACATCGGTCGGCGTTTGTTTTCGCGGCTGTTTGGTCGTTTTTGTTTCGTTTGTCATTTCCATGATGCGTGTCGAGTTGACCATATTTTTAACCTCCTGCCTTTTGTGTCGTCGTATCGGCTGCGACCTGCTGGGTCCGTATCCGTTCCATGATTTCCTGCCTTTTTTGCTGTTCGGCGGGCGTTTTGAATTCCTGCAGGATTTTCGCGGACGTTCGTTTTGGCATATTCACCAGGTAACGAACGACGATATCCGTATCGAATTTCATGAAATCTTCTTTCGCGATTTTGGGCGGCAAAGCGCAGTAGTTGGTCAGTGCGGTATTAAATCCCGTATCCTCGCTGGCCTGCCGCTGAACTTTTTTCTGTTGGCTAAAGGTTTCCAGCTGCCGGGTCAGGGCCTCGCGGTCGCGGATAAGTTTCAATTCCGCGTCCTTAAGCCGCGAGTATCGATCCGTTTCGAGCGTGCGTTTTTCGCGGTCGAGCATTGCCATCTGCATTTCGATTGTCGCAAGAGTATTTTGTCCCGTAGATTGGGCCCGAAGCGTTGTGGGTCTTGAAGCGGCGGGTGCGGTGGTAACGGAGGCGGGTGGGATTAATTTTTCTCCGCGTAAAACGGCGGCGATGGCGGTGGCGGACTGGGAGTTCAACTTTCCACCGATGATCAGAAACCCGACGAGGCCCCCGATGACAAGCAGGTTGGCGATGGCGATAATGGATAAAAGATTATACAGGGTTTTCATTTAACTGCTCACCAAATTTGTTTTGTGCATCATCCATGCCGACTTGGCGTTGGCCAAATCATCCAGTTCGATCGTTTCGCGTTTGCGCTGCTCCTTATTAAACCGCTCAAGCATTCGTTCTTTGAGTTTGATCATCATGTCCGTTTGCTTTTTCGCCTCCGCGATTTGTTTTCTAGCCTGGTCAACCAGTTGTTGGTTTCTGGCCAGAGCGGCGAGTTGATGGTGTCTTAGTTGATGCAGATGATTCAGGTATCGCCGGTCGGCGATCAACCCTCCGATGCGAATTTCGCCCATCGTGTGCTGCGTTCGGAACTGCTGGTAGAATTCCACGACCTGATGCTCGATCTTTTCCACCTGCCGGCGATGCTGCATGAACTGGGTCAACCGCACCGCCAGTTCGCGCTCCGCCTGTTCCTGCTTCATCTTGCGAAGCTTTAAGAGCGGTTCCATTCTGAATTCAAATCTAGCCATGTCGTTTCTCTTGTCGTTTTTTTAAGAGGGCGGAGCAAGCCCCGCCCCTACGTTAATTGCATTGCCGGTTGATTTTTGGAATTATTTTGTAAGTGTTGTCCTTCCTGGTCGATTTTGGCTCCGAGTTCAAAAAGTGTTTTTTTCGCGAAATTGAAATCCGGATGCTCGCGAATTTCCTGACGGAGGAACTTTTCAATCATCGGATGAACGCGGACGGCGAGGTCGAGTTCGGAATTGCTTCCTGGCACATACGCGCCGATGTTGACCAGGTCTTCGATATCGTGATAAAGAGAAATAAGCCGTCGAACTTTTTTCGCCGCGGTGATGTGTGGGCTGTCGACGACGTCGGGCATGACGCGGCTAACGCTTTCCAGGAGCGAAATGGCCGGATAATGCCCCTTGTTGGCCAAATCGCGTGAAAGCCAAAGATGTCCGTCGAGGATTCCCCGGACGGCGTCGCTGATCGGTTCGGTAATGTCGTCGCCTTCGACCAGGACGGTGTAGAATCCGGTGATCGAACCGCGGTCGGATTGTCCCGCCCGTTCCAGAAGTTTCGGCAGGAGGGCGAAGACGCTTGGTGTGTAGCCTTTGGTCGCAGGCGGTTCTCCGGCGGCGAGTCCGATTTGCCTCTGGGCCATGGCCAGTCGGGTTATGGAATCGACGAGTAGCAAAACGGTTTTTCCCTGATCGCGGAAATATTCGGCGATGGCGGTGGCGGCGAGTGTGGCCCGGATTCGGAGGACCGGAGCCTGATCGGACGTGCTGACCACGACGACGGAACGTCGTTTTCCCTCATCGGTAAGGTCTCGTTCGAGGAAATCTCTGACTTCCCTGCCGCGCTCTCCGACCAGGGCGATGACGATCACATCGGCGGAAGTGTACCGGGCGATCATACCCAGCAGAATACTTTTACCGACCCCTGGACCGGCGAAAATTCCCATACGCTGGCCTTGACCGGCGGTGATAAGTGTGTCGATCGCTCGAATCCCCGTGCCCAGTGGTTGAGTGACTCTCCGGCGGCTGATAGCGCTGGGGGCGTGATTGAGCAGGGGATAATAATCGTCCGCGAGGAGCGGTATATCGCTATCGATGGGTCGTCCGAAACCATCGATGACGCGGCCGAGGAGTTGATTTCCGACTGGAACGTGCTGCTGGGAGGTGACGCATTTAATCGAGTCTCCGGAGGACACTCCGGAAAGCTCATCATAAGGCATGATTACCGCCTTGGCGCCCTGAAAACCTACCACTTCGGCTTCGAGCGGTTGACCCGATCGGCGGAGGACCAGGCACTGTGACCCGACGGGGACGGGAAAATCATCGGCGGTCACTACCAATCCCGCGACGCCCGTTACAGTGCCGCTGATCCCCAGAGGGTTGGCCGTCTGCAAAATATTTAATTGCCGGTCAAAAATGCTCATGGCTGATTAATTGTATTTCCCGCCCAGGATTTCACCGCCTGCTCCATGTCCGGCGCCAATTGCCGAACCAGGTTTTGAAGTTGCGTGGAAATCTGAGCGTCGACGACTCCATTTTCGGTCTGAAGGACACACCCGCCGATTTCGATATTTTCATCCTGGATGACTTTGATGTGCTGCGAATTCAAGATTTTTTCGGCCTGCTGTTGGTCCAATAATTCATATCGCTCGATGTCCTTCGGATTCATTTTTAGAAGGACCGAGCTGCGCGAATGGACCAGGCCGACGACGGATTTAACATTGTTCAGGGCGACCTGAGGATCGATGTTCACTTGATGATGAGTGATTTTGGCGGCGATCGCCAGGGCGAGAGCTAAAAGATCCTGATGGGCCTGGGCGAGAAAATGATCTCGCTGAGTTTCGAAATTCACAAGGATATTTTCCAGGGTGGATCTTAGTTGTTGGCTTTGTTCGGTGAATTCTTTTTTGGCTTGCGCCAGACCTTGCTCCTGACCTTCTTTACTTCCCTGTTCCAGTCCCTGGGCGTGTCCGGTTTGATAGCCTTCGGATTGCGCCCGCTGACGCAGCGTTTGGGCCTCGGCCCTCGCCTGGTCGAGAATTTCCCGGGCCTGGGCCTTGGTTTGTTCCAGGTGATCGCAGGCCCGCTGTATGATGGCGGCGGCCTCGATGCGAACATCGGCGAGGTTAAACTTCGTCATCCTCGGACCGACGGTCTCAATCATGTTGTTTTTTAAAATTGAACCCATTTTTATTTCATACACTCCCTTACGGTCGTGCCTCTTTAAACTACAATATCACCCGCGCCGCCTCGGCCCATGATGACGATTTCCCCGGCGTCGTCGAGTCGCCGGACGACATCCACGATTTTCTGCTGGGCCGCTTCCACGTCGGAAAGTTTTACCGGTCCCATGTATTCCATTTCCTCATTAATCATGGCTTGGGCGCGTTCGGACATATTCCGCAGAATCTTGGTTTTGAGTTCTTCCGACGCGGTCTTTAAGGCCAGAGAGAGATCAGAGTTATCTATTTCCTTCAGGACCATCTGGATTCCGCGGTCGTCTACAAGATTGATATCCTCGAAGACGAACATGAGTCTGCGGATCTGCTCGACCAGTTCCGGATCGGTGGTTTCGAGTTTTTCGAGAATGGCCTTTTCCGTGGCCCGATCGGCCAGATTGAGGATTTCCGCGACGGCTTCGACTCCGCCGGCCTTTTCAAAGGTTTGCGAGACGATGGCGGAAAGCCTGCCCTCCAGACCGCGCTCCACCTCGCGAATCACTTCGGGATTGGTTTGTTCCATCCGGGCGATCCGCATGATGACTTCCATCTGCTTGTCCTGGGCCAGTCCGCCGAGGATTTCCCCCGCCTTATCGGCGGCCAGATGCGAAAGGATCAGGGCAATGGTCTGCGGATGCTCTTCCTGAATAAAGGTCAGGAGATTTTCGCTCTCAGCTTTCTGGAGGAAGGCGAAAGGTGTGGAGTTGACGCTCTGCTCGATCTGGTCGAGAATGCGCCGGGACTCTTCTTTGGGCATTGACTTTTCCAGGAGACTTTTGGCCAGCATCAACCCTCCCTGTTCGACGTAGGACTGGGCGAGGGCGAGATTGTAAAATTCTTCGACCACCACATTGCATAATTCCGAGGGAACCTGACCGAGTGAGGCGATTTCGCGGGTTACTTCTTCCACGGCATTGCGGTCGAGGCGTTTTAATATTTCGGCCGCGGTATCTTCCGGGACGGTCAAAAGCAAAATTGCCGCCTTCTTAATTCCCTGTAAAGTCTTTTTGTCTTCCGCCGCCATATTTACTCCTGAGAGATTATTTATTTATCCTTAATGATCCATTGCCGAACCAGAGATGCCGCCGAGTCGGGGTCTTCCCTGACCATCGTGGAGACTTGTTCCGACATCTTCCGGGTTCGCAAGGTTTCTTCGTCCACTTCAACGCCCTGTAAGACCCCTTCGGAACCTGCGGCCTCACCGACCGGACCGATATCACCGTCCAGCATCGGCGTGGGTTCATTAGGAGTAACCACTCCTTCAAGTCCTTGCATAGCCACGTTTCCAGAGGCCTTTCGGAGCATCATCAAGACCATGACCAGCGATCCAAATGCGAGCAGGACCAGTCCCGCGGGTTTTCCATACTGCGCCAACTGAGGCAGAGAAGCTGTCCCCGTGGACGCCAGAGCGATGGGCGGCTGCGTGGGCATCAGGTCGTAATAATAACTGACGGTCACGGAAGCCGGGTCCGCCGGATTAATGAGCGGGAGAATTTTATTCTGAATATTTTTCGTTTCTGAAGCGATGATCGGCTCAAGATCGCTTTCCTTCGGTTTTTCGGTTTTTCCGGTCCGCTGTTTGTAGATATCGGCGAAATAGCTGTAGGGGACGTTGATGGTGGCTCGGAGGGATTTGGGGGTTCCGGGCAGATTATGTTTAATGGTATGTGTGACGTCCCGATCGACGGAATATTCATTTTCAGTTTCTGTCTTGGACGTTTTTTCTCCGCCCGGTTCACCGACGGCGACGGAACTTCCGGTATTGGGCCGGACCCCCGGCTCACCGTTGATATTTTTCTGTTCGGAAGAATCGTCGCTGGTCTTTTCACGGATTAGCGGCGGCTCGCCGTATTTTTTCATTTCGGTCTGGACGGTTTCGGTTTCCATGTCAACGAAGACCTCGACCAGTGCTTTATTGATTCCGAGGGCTTGCTCGATTTTTTTGGCGAAATATCGTTCGTTTTCCTGACGGTTTTCCAGGAGATCGCCGGTAAAGGGGCTGTTTTCGCCGGGAACTTTATAGGAAACACCGTCGGCGATGATGCTGACCCGGTCCCGGGAAAGCCGGTCCACCGCTCCGGAGACCATGTCCGCGATGGCGATGATGAGGGCCTTGTTCGGTTTGGTTCCAGGCTCCATTTGAATGGAAACGGAGGCAGAAGGGTCTGAACTGGGACCGTCGGAGAGTAATCGCTTTGATCCTGCGTTCACGATCACATACGCCTGCTGGACCTTATCCATATATTGAACGATCTGAGCTAATCGTTGTTCCTTCGCCAACTGCCAGCGGTTCTGCCGGTCTTCCTGGGGCAGCCACATGTCCGCTTCCAGGATCAGTTTTTTCCAGCTTTCCGTCATATCAGCGGGCAGGGCGCGGTCCATCTGCAAACGAGCGATCAGGCGGTCCCGATCCTGCCGCTTGACCAGGATTCGTCCGTTTGTGACCTTATAATAAGCATCGGATTGATCGAGTTTGTTTTGGATGCGGGCAATTTCCGTGTCCGACAGACTCTGATCGAGCATGGCGACCATCTCGGGTTGGGCCGTCCAGCTAATGGTCCAGAAAATACAAATCGCCATCACGGCCAGGATCATCACGAACAGTAATTTTTGGCTCAACGACAGATTTTTGAGCTGTTCTCTCAGTTGCACAAGATTCTTTTTTATGAATTCCATTTTTAAATTCTCATATTTCTAATTTCCGAGTACGCGTCGCTGAGTTGATTCCTGATCTGCATGAGCAGGGAAAACGCGATATCGGCCTTTCTGACGGCGGAAAAGACTTCGGCGACGTTATCGGTTTTCCCGGTGGCGAGTTTTTCGGTGGCCGTTTGAGCCTCCTGCTGCAGACGGTTCACCTGATCGAGATTTTCCATTAAAAGCTGTTTAAAATCTTTTCCATCGGCGGTGCCGGTGGTCTTGGAAGCCGGGATTCCACCCGGAGCGGTCGGTTGAATTTGACCCGGCAAAATGAAATTTGTGCTGTCAACCATTTATCGTTGCTCCTCTATGTTTATGCTAAAATTCTAAGTGAACTGGTGATCATGTTTTTGCCTAAATTGTAGGCAGCGAGGTTCGCCTCGTAGGCCCGTGATGCCTCGATGGCGTTGATATATTCCATACCCATATCAATATTCGGATACCGGACATTTCCCGCCTGGGGGCCGGATTTGATCGCGTCGCGATGGCCGGGGTCGTATTTGAGGATAAAGTCCGACTGATCCTGCTCGACCTTGGCGACCTGCACACCCTGGTCTTTGCCGATTTGAGAACCCTGTTGGAAGACGGTAAATCGTCGGCGATATGGATTGGCAAGCCCTTGGGCGTCCTCGGTCACATTCGCGTTGGCGATGTTTCCGGCGATGACGTCCATGCGTGTCCGCTGGGCGGTCAATCCGGAGGTACTGATGTCTAAAGAGGTAAACATTTTTTATTGGGTCCTCGTTAAGGTTTCAATGTAATCGCTTTTTCCAGCAGCGTGTATCGGCTGCGGAGAAGTTCCACCGCCGTGTTGTGTAAGACAGCGTTTTCCGTAATGGCCGACATTTGTTTTTCGATGCTGCGATTGTTCTGATCATGAAACAACATGTACTGATTGAAATCCGTTTTACCGGTCGGCGAGGACGGTGAATTTGTCGATACCGTCCGGTTGTCGATCGCGCTTTGAAGGTCCTGCTGAAACTTTTTGACCTCCAAGTCCTGCATTTTGTAACCGGGGGTGTCGATATTGGCGATATTGTTGGCCAGGACCTTGTGCCGGGCTTCGGTAAAACCGATCACCCGATCAAGGACCGCCGTATTCGCACTGCCGACGACATTTTCAAACCACATGTTTCATACCTCGTCCCGATAAACCGGGAATCTGCCGGTGATGTAATATGCAACTTGTATGCCAGTTTGTAAGTTCTTTTGATGTCATAGGTTATAAAAAACAGCTTACTCCGGTTTTCTGTATAAATTGCGCTTTTTGCGCAAAACTTGCGCTACGAGGCCAAGAGCGAATTTCCCTGCTCCTGCCAGCGTTTGAGTTTCAAACCCAAGGTTCGCAGCCCGATTCCAAGTGTCTTGGCGGTCTTGGCCCGATGGCCGTTGAACTGATTCAAAGTTTTTAAAATCATCTCGCGTTCCATATCTTCGAGCAGGCATCCCGGTCTGGCGGAAAATGCTTCGTCAGGTCGGGAATTCTGGAGCCAGGGTTCGATCAAATCGGGGCTGATTTTTTCACCGCCGGATAAAACCCATGCCCGCTCGAGGAGATTTTCCAACTCGCGGACGTTTCCGGGCCAGGCGTATGATTCCAGGAGTCTAATGGTTACCGGATCGAGCTTGGCCGGTTCGCGGCCGGATTTACGCGCGGACTGATCGAGAAAATATTGAGCCAACAGGCCAATGTCTTCCCGCCGGTCGTGAAGGGCGGGAATATAAATCGGCAGGACGCTGAGCCGGTAATAGAGATCTTCGCGGAATTGGCCTTGCTTGACCCACTGCCAGAGATTTCGATTGGTGGTGGCGATGATCCTGACGTTGACGTCTCGGGTCAGGCAACTTCCGACGCGCTCGAATTGTTTTTCCTGTAAAACACGCAGCAGCTTGGCTTGGAGGGTCATGGGAATTTCTGAAATTTCATCGAGCAACAGCGTCCCACCGTCGGCGAGTTCAAAACGTCCTTTTCGCAATTTATCCGCGCCCGTAAATGCCCCCTTTTCATGACCGAAGAGTTCACTTTCCAGCAACCCGGCGGAAATCGCGGCGCAGTTGAGGCAAAGCATCGGCTGGGAGGCCCGGTCGGACGCCCAGTGGATGGATCGGGCGATCATTTCCTTTCCCGTTCCGCTTTCACCCTCGATCAGGACAGTGGAGTTGCTGGGGGCGATCTTGGCGATTTGGTCGCGCACTTTGCGGATAATCAGCGACTGACCGACAAATTCCCGGTTCTTTACCAGGTCGTTGACGGTTCGGTGGAGGGCTTCGTTTTGGGTCCGCAGATGGCGGTCCTGCATGGCGCGCTTGACGAGCAGTTCGATTTCGTCGGAGTCGAATGGTTTTTGAATGTAGTCGAAGGCGCCGAGTTTCATGGCCTCGACGGCGGAAGAGACCGTTCCATAAGCGGTCATCATTATGACCGGCACGTCGTGGCCGAGTTGGCGGATTTGACGGAGCATCTGTACACCGTCAATTCCCGGCATTTTCAGATCGCTGATCACCAGATCGAAGGATTGTTTTTGGATAGTCTCGATCGCGCTGCCGGCGTCGGGGAACGATGAGACTTTGTAACCGACCCGCGAGAGTGTCTGGGAAAGCGAGTCGCGGAGTAAATCCTGATCGTCAACCACAGCGATATTTGTCATTTTACGCACTCCCTTGCAAATAAGCGTTTGAAGGCTGTTGGGGTATTTTTATGGTGAACAAGGCGCCGCCGGTTTTTGCCCGGGTAACGCGAATAGTTCCTTCATGGACCTCGATAATCCGATGAACGATCGCCAGGCCCAGGCCCGTGCCCGTATCCTTGGTGGTGAAAAACGGATTAAAGATTTTGTCGGCGATTTCCGGATCGATTCCCGGTCCGGTATCGGTGATTTGTAAAAGGGCCTGATTATTTGTTTCGATAATCTCGACGAACACCTGTCCACTGATTCCTGCGGCATCGATGGCATTTCTTATTAGATTTAAAATCGCCCGCTGGAGCATGTTGGGATCGCAGACGACCGCAAGGGCGGCTGGGGCTTGGAAAAAAACCTGCGATTGTTTTTCCTGCATGTGCGGGGCAAGTAATTCGATCGCGGAATTGACCAGCGGGACCAGGTCGGTTGCGGTGAACTTCGGCTGAACCGTATGCGTCAGGGCCAGCACATCAGTAACGAGGGCATCGAGGATTTTCACGCCGGTGATCATTTTATCCACGATATTGGCCAGTTGTGGCCGGTCGGTAAGATCCTTTCGTAGCAGATTGGCATAGAGTTGAATCCCGCCCAGTGGATTACGAATCTCATGGGCCAGACCCGCCGCCATTTCGCCCAGCGCGGCCAGGCGTTTTCTTCGTTCCAACTGGCGATTTTTCTGGGCCAGTTCCTCGCGAAGCCGGCGGACCTCAAGCTGCAGAACGTCATGACTCTCTTTGAGTCGCTCCGCCGCCTGGCTATAACTTTCCAGAATGCCCGCCAGGTCATCTTGCGTTACGTTCAATTTTCCTGTCATGGTATTCATCGTTTTTTATCCGGTAATCTGAAAATTAGAACCTGAAGAATTATTGTTCATCTGATTGCCAGGTTGGCTGTAATAGGCGTTTGCTGCCTGGGCCTTGTTGGTTTGAGACAATTCCGAGGCCACCAGTTGTTTCGATGCCGACAATTCCTGGCAGTCCTGCTGGTCCTGCTCGATGATCAAATTGAGCATCTGTTGAAGTTCCGTCAGTAATGCCCCGATATTTTTCCGCAGAGGTTCGGCCAGCAACACTTTCATCTGGGGCCAATCTTGCCGATAGGGGGCCGATTGGCGATGGAGTTGTCCCAGGGCCTCGACGATCTTCTGCCGCTTGGCCAACAAATGAAGCAGTTCTTCGTTCTGCTGAGCCTTGATCAGCGCACGCTGCTCCTGAGCCAATCGTTGAAGCTCGAGAAAATACTGGTGCTGACGCTTTAAGAGGTCAAGCATTTCATTTCCAAACGTCGTCGCGTCATTCAAGGTTTTCACAGGTTTCTCCATTTTTTAGTTTCCCGGATCCCGACCAGGATTGCCGGCCAGGAAATTCGGCGCCTGGGAATTCAGCAGTCCGGATTGATAATTCCACTCGATCCACTTTTCCCAATCCTCGCGTGAAAATGGTTTTCCCGACTTGGCCAGTGACTGATCGGGAATCTGCTTTAATAGCCATTTCATCCGCTCCAAAACCGCCTTGATCTTTCCCAACTGCCCAAGCCGTTGATAGCAGTTGGCGATTTGCAAGTAACTGTCCAGAGCGATAGGAGTTCTTTCATATCGTTCGATAACCTGTTCGTAGGCTTTGATGGCCTGGTCGTAATGATTGAGATCATAGAGACTGTCGGCGGTGTAAACATAAGCCAATTGCAGGTAGGTGTCTTCCAATTCGGTCCGGGTGGGCATTTTTTCAAAAACCGGAATCGCCAGACGGTATAATTCCTGTGCCCGTTGAAGATTCTCCTGCCGACTTCGGACTAAGACGTTTTTTATCTCTTTGTTGTCGGTCTCGGCGATTTTCTCCTCCGTCTCGTCGGCGATTTTGCGGTACGACTGGGCGATCAGAAACCGCGCCTGGGGTTCGGACCGATCATTGGGATATCGCTCCAGCGCCTCTTCCAGCCGGCCTACGCATGGTTCGTACTCGCCCTTGTAATAGTAGAGTTTTCCGAGCAGGAACATCGCGTTACGGAATTCCGAGGAATCAGGTTTGAATTGTTCCTGATTGGATGTATCGTCAACCATATCCCGCAAAATCTTTTCCGCCCGGTCGTAGAATTTCGGTCCCTGGTAGAAGTAACATTCGGCGAGCAGGGTAAGCGACTGTTGGCCGAAAGGCGTGCGGGAAAATTCGCGAATCAGCCGGAGGTAATATGCCTCGGCTTGGGCCAATTGATTTTGGGCCTGGTACATTTTGGCCAGCTTAAACAATCCTTCAGGAAGAAACGGGTCCATAGGCCAATTTTTAAGGAACGATTCCAGTGTGGTCCTGGATTTATCGGTATTCCCGGCCTTCTCGTAGCACAGGGCGGCTTGCCACAGCACTTGTGCGGCAGTTCGATCGAGTAACCCAGGGGTCTGGGATAAATTCAAAAAATATTCGGCGGCGTTTTCATAATTCCTGCGGGCTTGTTTTCGTAATTTATGGGCCAATTCGGGAAGGATAATTTTGTCTGCCTGAACAATCAGCGATTCGGCCAGTTTTCTATGCCAGGTCGCAATCCGCGCCAGGAGAACCTGGTTGGCCCGTGCGTCATCGCGGTCAAGATATTGATATTGTAAATGGGCCAGGGACAGGGCATGGTCGAGGTCGTTATTTTTGGATAGATCATCGGCTGATTTTTGTATCGAAGCCAAAATCTGGTCCTGATCGATGAGTTTATTGGGTCCCAGCCTTTCCAGAAGGGTAAAGGCTTCCTGATATCGTAACTGGGCGTCAGAAAATCGATGTAGTGTGATGCCGGTCTGAGCCTTTTCCACCAGTGCCGACAGATGATAATCGGTGAGTGAATGGGCCTCTATGATCTGATCGAAAAAAGCACTCGCCTCTTCCGGGCGATCGTCCTTGGCGCAGATTTTTCCAAGAAGCAGGCAAACCTTGGCTTCCAGTTCGTTTCGCGTGGTTAGACGATTCAAGATATCACGCAGCGTAGGTTCCGCCTGATCGGTCTGATTCTGATAATACTGACCCAAAGCCAAGCTGTATTGAAGCTGAAGTTTGTTGTTTTCATCGGCGATCCGGGGAAGGGTTTTTTGCAAAAGCTCGACCGCCTGGTTGAATTGGCCTTCCTTGAAAAGTTTTTCGGTCTTCAAATCCAAAGCCCAGACCAGGTCCTCATCCTGCAAATCTTTCCGGGCCAGAAGTTCGGTGAGTTTTTGTGTGTATTCGTCGTTAATGTTTTTGCCGGTGCGGGGAAGTAATTCCAAAATCTGCTTTAAAAGAAAAGTACGATTGGGGGCATTGGCGTCAAGGGCTAGTTGCAAATGGACCACCGCCGAGGAATATTGATTCTCCCAGCGATTCACATCCGCCAGCATCAAATGATCGTCGATGCTCAATGGTGGTTTTACCCCCAGACTAAAATGCCGGTGAAAGGCTTTTAATCGGTCGGGGCTGTGCTTCTCCAAAGACAAATCCGAGTCGTGAATGATCCGTGCGGAAAGGTAGTGGACCTGCGATTGATGGCTGGGATTGATGGATGTGTCTTTAAGCAGTGCGGCGGCAAGGTTTCCGGCCCGTGTGTAATCTTTCTGTTGGATCAACTGCTCACAGAGCCGAAGGCATTCTTCGGTGCTGGCGCGTTTATGCAAGGCCAGCAGATTGTAGACGGCCAGCGCCGCCAGCAGAACCGCCAGAGTAAAGGTCGGTATCTGCCACTTGTCTGCAAGTTCCTTTGCAAAAAGTTTAAGCCATCCGGCTCGCATCGTTGGGGCTCCATCCCCGAAAACAGGTTTTTCAGTTTTTAAATTTTAAAATTATGAAACATTAACTTGATCGAGCATTTGTTTGATCTGTGCCAGCGAATGCCGTTCTTTTAAATGCTTGATCAATGCCAAATAACGAAAGACATCCGTGTCATAAAGCCGATGTCCCGTTTGGGTCCACTGGCTTTCATGGATTAATCCCATCGCGGTGTAATTATGGATCGTTTGACGGGAAAACCCCGAATATTGCACCACTTCGCCAATTCGATAAAGTTTGGGAGGCAGTACGGTCTGACTGCCTAATTCCGAAAGCAAGGCCGAGAGATCGGCAGGTTCTGCATGTAATGCGGCCCCATTCTGATTTGTCTGAATAATCGGATTCGCAGTATTATTCATAACTTTTGTCATTTTTACTACCAAAAAAGAAATCCCGAAAGCACTAAATATAATATGTTTCAAAAGGATATTATATATTTTATATAGTGTCTACCATCTTTTTGGCACTGCGTCAAGCAATAAAGTCCTATAAAATAAAAAAAAGTGTCAGCCCAATTTTCTGGCAAGCGTAAAGACTTGTTGGCCAATTACTTCCGTTCGTTTTCTCGTCATTCCAGCCGACGATGACAACAAAGGGTTTCATAACTTCCGACTAGAGCATTTCAGCATTTATCGTACACATATCCACACGATTTGAACCATCCTTGTGCATCCTGAGCGGTGACCGCATTCAAGGCAACGGCAATGGCTTGGATCAAGGCCTCACGGCTACGGGCTTTGATCCGGCGGAGGATGGCTTTGATCTTACTCCACATTTTTTCGATGGGGTTGAAGTCCGGCGAGTACGGGGGAAGGAATAGAACCCTCGCCCCTATTGCCTCGATCCGGGCGATCGCCCGCGCATCTTTGTGGGCCGACAGGTTGTCCAAGATCACGACATCGCCCACCCGTAGGGTCGGCAAGAGAATCTGCTCCACATACGCCCGAAACACCTCCTGGCTGGTGGCCCCCTCCACCACCATGCAAGCCGTCGATCCGTCGGACCGTATTGAGGAGATCATCGTGGTCGTGCACCAATGTCCGGCCGGGGCCGTGTCCACCACACGTTGCCCGCCCTTGGCCCGACCGTACAACCGCGTCATGTTGGTCTTGGCCGCCGATTCGTCGATAAAAACCAATCGGGCTACATCGAACGACCCTTGGTCCGTCCGCCAGACTTCGCGAGCCTCTTGCACGTCCGGACGGTCCTGCTCGCTGGCCCGTAGGGACTTTTTTTGGGGTGTAGTTTTCATTTTACGTAGTCCTTATGCAG
>Ga0265292_1000614_pt1 | contig 45490 bp, 37 predicted proteins | sample Munlanlewell296A_FD_189080 | JGI IMG/M metagenome (GOLD analysis project Ga0265292, IMG submission 189080) | Leachate microbial communities from a municipal landfill in Southern Ontario, Canada - Leachate well 296A | ecosystem: Engineered > Solid waste > Landfill > Unclassified | place: Canada... | reverse complement strand
ACATAGGCTTATTGGTCTCATAAGTTTAGTATTTTCCCTTGATTGACAACAATTTATATTCCGAACTGATCAATTCGATCCTACGGACTTCGTGGTTGATACGGGCCTCCTGTTCACGCGTCCATTCCGTTAAAAATTGGCTTGCGGTAATCAGTCCATTGGTTAGCCGGCTGTTATAGGCTATGGTAACTTTCTCCCTGCTGTTCAATAATTCAGCATCCTTTAGGAGCAAAGCATTGCTCTCGTTTATTACCAATTGTTGGTTCTGTTCTGCCTGGGTGATCTGCCTGGTGAAGGATTCCTTCTGGTTGTCGATAACTCGTTGATTCAGGTTAAAAGTTTCCTTTTGTTGCCGGACTTTTCCCCAATCCCAAACATTCCAGGTACCTTTCACTCCTGCAAGAAGATATGGATCCCACTTATTACCCATAAAGTTCAGCCCGGGCTTTCCATATCCGGCCTGACCAAAAGCCATTATTTTTGGCAATCGTTGGGAATTCAATAGCTTTTTCCGGGCTTCAAGCATATTACTCTGTAGTTCAAACATTTGCAATTCTGGTCGTTCTCCTTTTAATGACAATTCACTTACTTCAACGGGGATTACAAAGTGCGTTTCCGGGGAGATTTCTTTGCCCATTAACAGACCAAGCGTATTTACTGCACGCAGTTTAAGGCCCTGGAGACTGATAAGCTGTTGGTCAATTTTGATTTGTTCCGAGAGAATTACCGGCAGGTCAGACTCGCTAAGAATTCCATTTTTTACACCGGATTCAACCTGGCGGATCGTCTGGGTGAGTGATTGAGCCATGAGCTTAATTACCTCAATTCTTTTTTCAGTTACCAGAATGGCAAAATACAGGTCCTCTACAGTTTGTCTTATTATTAACTCATTTATTTCCAATTCTTTAACTGATATATTTGAATTGATATCTTCAAGAATTTGCTGATTGTTAATACTCCCACCGTCATAGATCATTTGCGTGACGTCTGTGGTAATTCTGTACTGATCTTTTGGGATTTTAGGAAAATTTACAGGAAATGGGAGGTCAAGATTAAGTACAACAACATCCGACTGCCATGTAGCTTGTCCGTTCAAGTCAAGGCTGGGAAACCATGCCAACTTAATGATTCTTTTTTTCACCTCAGCGATTTGCATAGCCAATTCCTTATTGGCCGACAGAGGATTGTTCTTCAGACATTCTTTGATACAATCCTGCAACTGCAGATCCTGGGACTTCAAGCAGACCGGGAAAAGTAAAATCGCCAAGGAAATGAATAACCTTCTCATTTTAATGCATTTATTACAAATGAAGCAGCTAAGATGTAAAAAAAATCCCTGCCGAAGCAGGGATTTTTATATATCCTGTTGTAGAGACGGATATTATCCGTCTCTAACAATTTCTATTTATCAATGTCGAACAGGTTATATTCAACTCTGCGGTTGAGACGGCGGCCTTCTACGGTTTTATTATCCTGAGCTGGCTTGGATTCTCCGAAATACTGCAATCTGATCCGATTATCAGTGATGCCTTTGTTCATGATATAACTCTTAGCCGAATTAGCACGTTTTTCGGAAAGTTTGAGGTTATACTCTTCGGTACCTATATAGTCAGCATATCCATCGAACTGAACACCAAAGTCATTATGGTTGGACAGAGCATTTGCAAGTTTATCGAGAACATCGATTCCTTCCGGTTTCAGTTTATAAGAGTCGAAATCAAAATAAACCGGTTTCATCGACAGATTGTATTTGCCGATAATAGCTTCAACAGTAAAAGGACAGCCTTTTAATTCAGAAACGCCGGCTTTATCCGGGCAAGCGTCTTCGCTATCCGGGATACCATCCCTGTCGGAATCCAACGGGCATCCAAAACGGTCTACTTTATAACCTTTGGGAGTGTTCGGGCAGCGGTCATCCTTGTCGGGTACACCATCACCATCAGAATCAGGGCATCCTTTAAATGCTGCCAGACCAAAGACATCCGGACAATCGTCCAATTTATCCTGGATGCCATCCTTATCGGTATCCGGACAGCCGTTAAATTCCTTCAATCCGGCAACGGTTGGGCATTCATCCTGATAATCCAGAATACCATCCTTATCGGTATCCAGTGGGCAACCATTAACGTCTACCGGTACACCGGCAGGGGTATTCGGGCATTTATCCAATTTATCAGGTACGCCATCACCGTCAGAATCTTTTTTCTTGGCTTTGCCAGGAGTGATATACAGACCGACTGAGTTTTCCAGGAAAAGGTCATTCCCTTTTTTCGTATTGGTCGCCACATCCCCAACAGTTCCATCAATTTTATCCGTAAAAGGCAACAACAGGGAAGTCTGAACAGAGAAACTAACGGCCTGGCTGATACGGAAATTAAGACCTAATCCCCCGTACAGGTTAGGAGCCGTGTATTTTTGGCTAATAAAGCGTCCATTTTCACCTTGTCCACTTGTGATAGCATAATTCCCGCCCAAACCTGCCAGGATAAACGGAGCCAATCTGGCGGTTTCCTTAAAAATATATCCATTGTTGAATTTGTATTTGGCAAGTAAATTCAGGTTGAACATATCAGCCTCAAAATGCAGCCATGTTGGCAAGCCTGATTTTCCACTGTCATAACTATGAGACATATCATAAAAGAAATGCCCCATTAAATCAAATGAAGGGTTGAGATATCTGGCCAAACTTGCACCAACTGCATAGCCTTGCTCGAAGGAATAGAACTGGTTGGAATAGTCACCATTATATTCCATTACTCCAAAATGGAATCCGATACCCCATTTGTTTTCGGCATTTTGCGCTTGAGATGCGGCTATACCCAGTAACAAAACTGTTGACAGGAGTAAAATTTTTCTTTTCATATCCGGTAGGTTAATTGTTTCTAATTTGTAAAGATATAATAAATAACACAATACAAATTGCACAAAAATAACAAATTAATTACTAATATGTTCAGCTAACTGCTCTTTCTGCCCTTTCCCAATTCACCGATTGCTTCTTTTTAACATACCTAAAAAAACCAGATAAACTAAATAATTCATGATCAGGAAGTAATATGGGACAAATAGCAGTTTGATTCTAATATACCGGCTTTAGTAGTTTAACTCGATGTCCGTTGTTTCGAAAACTTTAATAAAATAGCTCTCTGTTTTAATGATCTGTTCACCATTTTTACGTTTCGACCATTGGATAAGAATATTCTGATGGCCTACGATCTTAAAGTTTATCGTCTTCCCTTTCCATGAAAACATTGAAGTTAAATTTATTTGAGCCTGTCTTTAAACGGAAGGAAAGTCATAAAATCAGCATGATGGACAATGTAGGCTTCCGTTGTGCGTTTCACCAGATCCCCTTCATGCGCATGTGCTGCGATTATATGACAAACAGCAGCTGGAACTTTGCATTCTTCTGCCAGTGCAACACCGGAGAAAGGATGCCTTAGGTAAGCGCCGTACTTCCCCTGCACGGCTTTCCCATCCTTCAATTCGTACTCAAGCAGTTTACCAACATCGGCCAGGATGGCCCCAGCAATCAGAACATCCATATCAACAGGAAGGTCCTCGCCGAAAAATTCGTTGCATTTCAGGCCTGCCTCGCGCGCTATGTGCACCACGGCCCTCTTGTGGGCCATAAAAGACACCTTGAGGTTTGGGACTAGTAAAGTAAAAGGAATTTGATTGAGATCATCGGTGGTGAGTACACTCCTTTCCAATGCTATTTCCCATGTTTTTGCAGTCTTCTCCCTCAGTTCCGGATCCTGGATCCAGTTCAGCTCGGGCCATAGATTTAAAATATCCTGTTTCATAGTTTTGCAATTATTGCATCTGCCATCTGAATAGTTGAAGCAGCACCTTTCTGAATAACATCCGGCGAACCGGTCATCTTCATCATATCGTAAGTTTTGACTTTTCCTTCGGCAATTACATCCGCAACAGCCTTTTCGATCCTGGTAGCAATACTATTTTCGCCTATATGGTGCAGCATCAGGCAGGCACTGGCAACCATGGCAATCGGATTAACTATCGAAACCGGGTAATTGGCATATTTTGGAGCCGATCCGTGAGTGGGTTCAAAAACCGCTATTTCTTCTCCAAGATTGGCTGAGCAGGCAAATCCCAATCCTCCGATCAATCCGGCAAATCCATCCGAAACAATATCTCCGAACATATTGCCGGCTACAATCACACCGTAATCTTCCGGATTCTTGGTCAGCCACATCATCTGAGCATCAATATTGGTATTCCAGAGCTGAATTTCAGGATATTCATCTTTTTGCATATCCTGAGCCATTTTATACATCATTCCACTGGTTTCCCGGATGACATTTGGTTTCTCACATACTGTTACCGACTTGTATCCTTTCATTTTGGCATGCTCAAAAGCTGCTTTGAGGATCCTTCCGGTGTACTTTTTTGTAAAGATCCGGGCCGAAATCGATAATTCCTCTTTTGGAACCTTCCCGAAATTTTTCAGGAAAGCTTTATGGGTTTTAAAAGCCTCATAAACCTGTTCAGGAGGATTTGACCATTCAACCCCGCTATACAGGCATTCAGTGTTTTGCCTGAAAATGACCACATCAATAAAAGGCTCCTCAATGTTACCGTCAGCGCCCCTCCGAACAAAGTTCAACGGGTTACCAAGGTAAGTTCTGCAGGGCCTGATGCAGATGTCAAGATCAAAAAGCTGGCGCATTCCAACAATCGGACTGGCGTAAACATAACCTTTACCCTGCAATTCAGGAGCCAGTTCTGCTGCTGCAGCATCTTTAGGTTTCGAAGTAATGGCCCCGAATAATCCGATTTTGTGTTGTTCGAGGAGCTTAATTGTACGGTCCGGCAATGGGTTCCCTTCCTTCTTCCAAAACTCCCAGCCAATATCGGCATACTCATAATTTGCTTCAAAACCTGCGGCATCCAGAACCCGGATGGCAGCTTCCAGAACGACGGTACCGATACCGTCGCCAGGCAATGCAACAATGGTTCGTTTGATCATAACAATTTAGATATTAATCAGTTTGCTATTAGTGATTTGTAAGGTAAATATAGTTTTTTTTATTCCGTGAGCAATAGCCCGGGATTAGGTATATCTTTACAAAAACCTTAAGATATGGCGGAATTATTTAACCTGGAGCCCACCGCCCTCTGGAATCATTTCAAGGAGGTGCTCAACATTCCCAGACCGAGTGATCATGAACAGCAGATCCGCGATTATCTGATCCATTTTGCTCAGGTCGGAAACCTCAATTATGAGACTGATAATGCTGGTAACCTGATCATCCGTAAGCCCGCTTCACCGGGAAAGCAGAATCATCCCGGAGTATGTTTACAGAGCCATTTAGATATGGTTTGCGAAAAGAATGCAGATACCAATTTTGATTTTTTGACTGAGCCGATTCATGCCTACATCGATGGCGATTGGGTAAAGGCAAAAGGTACAACACTCGGAGCGGATGACGGAATCGGTATCGCGGCTCAGATGGCGGTTCTGGATGCTTCCGACCTGGTTCACGGCCCGTTGGAATGTCTGTTTACAGTAGCCGAAGAAACCGGTCTGAATGGTGCTTTTGGGCTTCAGCCCGATTTTTTGCGAAGTAATATCCTGCTCAACCTCGATTCTGAAGATGAGGGGGAGCTTTTTATTGGTTGTGCGGGTGGTATGGACCTCACTGCCTGGTTTGATTTCCTGAAGGAATTTGTCCCGGATGATCATATTGCGATGAGACTTGGTGTCAAAGGTCTTGTCGGAGGTCATTCCGGCGATGATATTCATAAAGGATTAGGCAATGCCAATAAGATTCTGAGCCGATTTTTATGGGAGTTTTCCGATGATTTTGATATCCGGATTCATCATTTCGATGGAGGTAACCTCCGGAATGCCATTGCACGTGAGTCAGAAACAATTATCACACTACCGGAAATCAAAAAGCATGCTTTGATTCAAGCTTTCACCCACTATCAATCGGAGGTTAAACAAGAACTGATCAGGACCGAACCGGATCTGGAACTCGTTTTTTCCGAATACCCCCTACCTGAATGGATAATAGACGAAGATTGCCAGTGCAACCTTCTTAACGCTTTATATGCCTGTCCTCACGGGGTTCTTTCGTGGAGCCAAACCATCCCGGGATTGGTTGAAACATCAACAAACCTGGCAGCTGTTAAGTTCGATCAGGATCGGATTAAAGTAACTACCAGTCAGAGAAGTTCGATAGAATCAGCCAAACAAAACATGTCGAATATGGTTGAGAGTGTATTTTTGCTTGCCGGAGCATATACTGAAAGATCAACCGGATACCCCGGATGGAATCCCAATCCCGATTCCCCTGTATTAAAAATTACTGAAAAGACCTATGAGGATCTGTTCAGACAAAAACCATTGGTAAAGGCAATTCATGCCGGCCTGGAATGCGGGCTATTTCTTGAAAAATACCCAACGATGGATATGATTTCATTCGGGCCAACCATCAAAGGTGTTCATTCACCTGATGAAAGACTCAGTATTTCATCTACTATTAAGTTTTGGAGGCTGCTTGTTGAAGTTTTAAAAAGGATTTCCTGATATGAGTAATCCTGGCATTATCCAACGCGATCCCTATTTGTTGCCATACCTGGGTCAGGTTGTGGAAAGGATGGATCGGATTAATCTGAAAATCAGTGAACTTATACCTGCCGGTGAGACATTGAGCACTTTTGCAAATGGCCATCACTATTTTGGTTTGCACAACACTAATCCGGGCTGGGTTATGCATGAATGGGCACCGAATGCAACTGCAATCTGTTTAACCGGCTCCTTTAATGAATGGAAAATAGAGAATCGCTATCAGTTTACACAGCAACAGCCAGGCCAATGGGAATTGGTGCTGGAAGAAGAGGACATTCACCATCTTGATGAATACAAACTTTGGATATCCTGGCCAGGAGGAGCTGATTACCGGATCCCGCTTTATGCGAAACGGGTTGTTCAGGATGAAAAAACCAAGGTCTTTAATGCTCAGGTATGGAATCCGACTAGCCTTCAGGAGGTTAGCCGGCCTTTAACCCTTTCCGGGTCAATTCAAAGCAGGTTAAGAGCGATCCTCATCTATGAGGCCCATACGGGAATGTCATCTGAAGAAGGCAAGGTGAGCACCTTTAATGAATTCAGAACGAAAATTCTCCCACGCATTTCAACATTGGGATACAACACGGTACAGCTAATGGCCATCCAGGAACATCCGTATTATGGCTCCTTTGGATATCATGTATCAAATTTTTTCGCCGTTTCAAGCCGGTTCGGAACACCCGACGATCTTAGATTGCTCATCTCAGATGCTCATAAATTGGGGATCCGGGTTATTATGGACATCGTTCATTCTCATGTGGTAAAAAATGTACTTGAAGGACCGGGATTATTTGACGGGATTCCGGGAATGCTTTTTCATACCGATCACCGGAGGGAACATCCGGCCTGGGACTCGCTATGTTTTGATTATGGAAAGAACGAGACCATTCATTTTCTGCTGTCAAACTGTAAATATTGGATTGAAGAATATGGCTTTGACGGCTTCCGGTTCGACGGGGTAACAAGTATGCTATATTACGATCATGGATTAGGCAGAGACTTTACCTCTTATGATGCTTATTTTAATAGCGGCGTTGATGAAGATGCCCTGGTTTACCTTGCCCTTGCCAATAAGCTTATTCATGAGATACACCCTGAAGCAATATCGATCGCCGAGGATATGAGCGGGTTGCCCGGGATAGGTGCGCCAATTGCTGATGGGGGTCTGGGATTTGACTACCGCCTCTCTATGGGGGTTCCTGATTTCTGGATCAAAACACTCAAAGAAAAGGCCGATGAACACTGGAATGTGTCTGAACTATTCTATGAGCTGACTAACCGTAGAAGTGACGAAAAAACCATTTCGTACTCAGAATCCCATGATCAGGCCCTGGTAGGTGATAAAACAATTATGTTCAGGTTGGCAGATAAAGAGATGTATACTCATATGTCGAAAATAACACCCAGCTTGATCATTGACAGGGCAATAGCTTTAAACAAACTGATCAAATTCCTAACCTTGGCAACACATGGCGGCGGGTACCTGAATTTTATGGGTAACGAATTCGGGCATCCTGAATGGATCGACTTTCCGCGCGAAGGAAACCAATGGTCCTATACATACGCACGGCGGCAATGGCACCTAGCTGACGATCCGTTGTTGCGGTACGCCGGACTTCAGCAATTCGATCAGGCCATGATCAGGTTATTCTGCCAGGAGGAGATGGCCGTTCAGGAAAAACCAACGTTAAGGCTCTCCAACAATTCAGATCAGGTTTTGGCCTTCATGAGGGAACCCTTGCTTTTTGTATTCAATCTGAACCCGGTAAAATCTTTCACAAACTATGGAATTGCCTCAGATCCGACGGAATACAGAATTGTTCTAAACTCAGATAATCCTCTTTTTGAGGGATTTGGCAGAATTGATGAAAATATGGATTATCCGGCCGAACCACTTGGAAAATTAGGTTCGGGATTCCAGATTCGTCTTTACCTTCCTTCAAGGGTTGGCCTCGCTCTGAAGAAAATTCCGACCAGACGCATCCGGTAAAAGCAATGAACCAAAAGATCATCATTTATCAGCTCCTGCCCAGATTATTCAGCAATACCTGCCAAAACCCCGTATATAACGGGACGATCGAACAAAACGGATGCGGGAAATTCAACGATATTACCCATGAAGTTCTTACAGAACTGAGGAGTTTTGGCGTGACTCATATCTGGTTGACCGGTATTATCAGGCATGCCACCCTTTCCCACTATCCTCAATTCGGATTGCCGGCCAGCCATCCGGATATTGTTAAGGGAAAAGCCGGGTCTCCTTATGCAGTGAACGATTATTATGACGTAGATCCCGACCTGGCTGTGGATATTCCATCCCGAATGGCCGAATTTGAACTGCTGTTACATCGGATTCACATCCAAGGGCTTAAGGCAATCATTGACTTTATCCCGAATCATGTTGCCCGGGATTATTATTCAAGGCAACTCCCTAAGGGTTCCAAAAACCTTGGCGAAGCAGATAACAAGGATTTATCGTTCAGTCCATCAAATAATTACTACTATTTCCCCGGGGAATCATTTCAGGTTCGCGGTTTGACGAGCGAAGCACCTGACCGGTTTGTTGAGATTCCTGCAAAAGCGACGGGCAACGACGTATTTCGATCTGATCCTGACATCCACGATTGGTATGAAACCGTTAAGTTGAACTATGGAATTGATTATCAGAACAGACAATGCTATTTTCATCCTTTGCCCGATACATGGGTAAAGATGACCGGGATTCTGCTGTTCTGGTCGGGGAAAGGAGTTGATGGTTTTCGTTGTGATATGGCCGGCATGGTTCCGGTTGATTTCTGGCAATATGCAATCAGTCAGGTTAAAAGGGAATATCAACAGATCATTTTTATAGCTGAATTGTATGAACCGCTTAAGTACCGTGATTACCTCGAAACCGGTTTTTTTGACTACCTGTACGACAAGGTAGGATTGTATGATGCGCTAAGATCAGTCGTCATTGGAAAGTCCTCCACCCGTGCAATCACAAGTGTCTGGAAATCAATGGATGGAATGGACAATTCCATGTTAAGATTTCTGGAAAACCATGACGAACAGAGGATTGCTTCCGGATATTTTGCCGGTAATCCCTGGAAGGCAATCCCTGCAATGGCAATTGCATCATTAATGAACCAAGGCCCGGTGCTTATTTTTTCCGGACAGGAAGTTGGCGAACCGGCCGCTGGAAGCAGCGGATTCAGCGGAGATGACGGGCGGACGAGTAGCTTTGATTATGCTATAATGCCGGAGTTTCAGAAATGGTTCAATAATGGCCGGTGCGATGGTCAGAACTTATCAGACAACCAGCGATTATTAAGAAAAACCTACGCCGGTCTGTTGCGTCTTGCACAGGAATATCCTGTGTTTTTCAATGGCTATCTGTATGATCTGATGTGGGTTAATGAAGATATCCCTGATCGGGACCAGATTTTTGCATTTCTGAGATATGGCGGGACCATGGAAGAGGAAGTGTTCATGGTAGTTGCCAGTTTTGATCCGACAATCCTGCAAATCAAAATAAAGATTCCGGAGCACGCGATGAACACCGTCGGTTTTGGTAGCAGGCAAAGGATAACGGTAAAAGGCATCCACCCTGAGCAATCCTACTCAGAAACACTTTTGTTCAGCCAGATTGCGTCGGTTGGCATCAAGGTAACATTCAATCCAACGGGATATTGCGTTTATTCGTTATCATAAAAATCATTACCGCACCCATGTAGGGACGCATATTTGCGTCCATTCCCCCATCATTACCGCGGCCATGTGTAGGGACGCATATTTGCGTCCATTTCAACATCATACCACGGCATGTAGGGACGCATACTTGCGTCCATTCCCCCATCATTACCGCACCCATGTAGGGACGCATATTTGCGTCCATTGCCCCATCATTACCGCAGCCATGTAGGGATGCATATTTGCGTCTTCTGATTCAACATCATAAACGCCGTCGGGGTTGAAATGGGTGTAGACGCAAGTATGCGTCCCTACGCCGGCATCACCCGGGGGGATGGAATGGACGCAAATATGCGTCCCTACGACGTTCACCTGCCAGAATTTTCGATATTTTAACCGGGTCCGGTTCGAAGCTCCCCGGGGCAAACGGTTGTCGTAATCGATATTGTCGAGCGATCGGAGCCAGTGCGCTCCCCACCAGGCTTTCCCAAAGGATGCGGCAAATTTGTGGAGTTCTATGACTGGTTTTTGCCACCTATTGCATACAAGGGGCAAATGTCAACAAATCCAATCCGTCCGAAATTCTCCAATGAAGTTCGAATACCCGCTTTGGATTTTTTCAACTCCATAAACCGATAAAGACTTTGCATGGCCCCTTTGGTTCCTGCTTTTACTTCAATGGGAAGTACGCAGCCTTTATTTGAAATCACATAGTCGACTTCCGCCTGTGCTCCTTTGTCGAGCCGCAACCAATAGTAGAGTTCCTGACGTTCGTAAGGGCTCCCGTGCTTGAGTAACTCCAATCCTGCAAATACTTCTGATAAAGCACCTTTATTCACGAAATTACTATCCGATGATAGAAATAAATTTTCCATATCAAGATTTAGCAACCGTTGTAATAATCCGGTATCCATGAAAAGAAATTTTCGGAACTTAGCGTTTATCTCTGCACCCAGTGGCAGACCATTAGCTGCTGTATGTGTCACAGGGATAATAATTCCTGCCATGGTTAACAGCTCCAATGCATCTTTAATCTTTGCCGGTTCCACATCGCCCGTTACCTGAGAATAAACAAACTTACTACCCGATTGAAGTGCAACTGACCGAAGTGTTTGCTGCAATACAACCGGCGATATTCTTTTTTTATACTTCGCGAAATCATCCACCAACGTTTGTAAAATATCATTCTGAACAAATCGACACTGCAGGTAATCCGCTTTTTCTATCCAGGTTTTCACCGATTCGGGCATTCCTCCAACCAAAAAGAAAGTACGCAAATGGTCGGTTAGTCTATTATGCAATGGCCCTAAAAGTGGCTTTTCCACCGATGCGTTGTTCTTTTCTTCAACCAGCAAATCCAATCCTTGCGCCTGAAGAAACTCATCAAAAGAGAAAGGGTACAAGTACAGTGAACGAATACGACCAACTCCAAAAGAAGGTATTTCCTGCAAGGCAAATTCAAGCAAAGAACCTGCTGCGATAATATGTAATTCCGGATATTCTTCGTAGAAAAAGCGTAGCGAAGCAATAGCCGGTAAACAGGACTGTATCTCATCGAAGAATAATAGTGTTTTATCGGGTACAACAGGAGTACCGAATATAGCAGATAGCTTTGAGCAAATTTCTTTAGGATTTAAAGAGCCTCTGAACAACTCTGGAATATCAGCATGACGTTCAAAGTTTACCTCCAAAAAATATTCAAACGATTCACCCAAATGACGCACTGCCGAAGATTTCCCAACTTGACGCGCTCCCCTCAACAACAAAGGCTTGTGCTTTGAGTCGTCTTTCCACGTGTTTAAATGGCGGTCTATACTTCTTGAAAAATATTTATCTACTCTCTGAGGCATATTCAAAAACTAAATTACCAGGTATAACGATGCGAATATACAATATTTTCAGAAAAATAGCATCATAAATTTCAAACTTTGCAGTAAATATACCATCATAAATATGTTAGTAGTTCGGAAATATCAGATCACAATTCATTTATTGACCCGTTTGTACGATGAATGTAAATTTAAGAATTGTTTTCGAAACCTAATGAAAAGCAAGAATGAGCCGAAGGTCCATATTAGAATTTCAAAGATTCCGTTTTTCGTCCACGAATTTTTCCAATAGAAAGACTTGCTCCGATCTGTTGCACCTGGCACAAGAATACCTGTGTTTTTCAATGGCTATCTGTATGATCTGATGTGGGTTAATGAAGATATCCCTGATCGGGACCAGATTTTTGCATTTCTGAGATATGGCGGGACCATGGAAGAGGAAGTGTTCATGGTAGTTGCCAGTTTTGATGATTCGGTAAAAGAGACCATTATTAAAATACCGAAACATGCAATGAAGAGCATCGGCTTCGGGACCAAACAAAGAATTACGGTTAAAGGCATTGAACCAGCGCAAACTTCTTCAGAAACACTTTTATTCAGCCAGATTATAACGGTTGGTTTGAACGTTCGATTAAATCAGGTGGGTTATGCGATTCTTTCGATTAACTGACCCTTCCCGGCTTGCTAAAACCCAGCAATAAAGTTATATCCACCTTACAAAGCTGAAATCCTGACGGTGTGGCACAAGCCTGCTTTTCGGAAATACGCGGATGCCATAATTGAAAATACCGGGTTGCGTAGGAATCGTTCCTATCCGGTAACGGGTATAGCCATTCAGCTTCTCTACCTTGGCAAACTCCTGGTTAAAAACGAACTCCTGCTTACCATTTGGAAAAACCGAAACCACAACAAGCTCAACACCAATGTCGTCAGCGGATAAACCGTTCAATTTCAGCACAACTTCGGCTGTATATTCTTCACCCATGCGCAATGGCTTTGACAGGTCCTTTGAGTAATTGACCTCGGAGATTTCGATTTTATCCCACAATCTCGCGACCTTTTTTTTCCAACGGGTTATTTCCCTGGCCAAGTGATAATTATTAGCCCTCATGTCGCTCGATCGGTTACCAAGGATCTTATAAAAACGGCCATAATAGTCGTCAATCATCCTTTGGGTTGTGAATATTGGAGCAATCTGGGCAATTGTATTTTTGATGTGTTTAATCCAATCCTCAGGAACTCCATTATTATTGACCTTATAAAAGAGCGGTACGATCTCATCTTCCAGCAAGTCGTAAATCGTTGCAGCATCGAGTTCATCCTGGTAATTCTGATCGTCGTATACAAGTTCCTTAGGTAAGGCCCAGCCGGCATTCGGACGGTAACCTTCGCACCACCAGCCATCGAGAACACTAAAGTTCATGACACCGTTCATAGTTGCTTTCATCCCACTGGTTCCTGAAGCTTCGAGTGGCCGGGTTGGAGTATTTAACCAGATATCAACTCCCTGTACCAAATTCCTCGCTACAGTCATGTCATAGTTCTCCAGAAATACGATCCGACCCCTGAATTCAGGGCGTCGTGATATTTCTACAATATATTTGATCAGATCCTGACCAGCCTTATCCATGGGATGCGCTTTTCCGGCAAAGATAAACTGCACCGGGCGTTCCGGATTGTTGACAATCTGATCGAGCCGCTCAAGATCTTTGAATAATAAATGTGCCCTCTTATAAGTGGCAAACCTTCTGGCAAAACCAATTGTCAGGGTTTTTTCATTTAACCTTTGGAGAATCTCTATAATTTGTTTCGGAGGCTCATGACGCTTAATTGAAACTTTTTCCAGTTTCTGACGAATGTAGTCAATCAGGATTTTGCGCAGCGTCTGCCTGATGTTCCATATCCGTTCATCGGGAACAGTATGTATTTTGGACCAATAAATGGTGGAGGACTGGTTATCCAGAAATTTATCTCCAAATACCTCCAGATAAAGCTTTTGCCATGCTTCAGCAGCCCAGGTCTGATAATGGACTCCGTTGGTTATAAATCCGATATGCAGTTCATCGGCATAATAACCCTTCCAGACACTCTCGAACATTTTACGGGTGACGTCTCCGTGAAGATTACTCACGGCATTAATTTCCTGCGATAACCGGGCTGCGAGATACGACATGGAGAATCTTTCTAAGGTATTTCCCTTTTCAATCTTGCCCAAACCCATAAAATCCTCCCATGAAATACTAAAACGTTCCGAATATTTCCCCATATAAGTCCGGATCATATTCTCGTTGAATGTATCATGGCCGGCCGGTACAGGAGTATGGGTAGTAAAAAGAGTTGATCCCCTGACCACTTCAAGAGATTCATCGAAAGTGAATTTCTTGATATCCATCAGTCTGCTAATGCGCTCAATTCCTATAAATGCAGCATGGCCCTCATTACAATGGTAAACATTCGGTGAAATCCCGAGTTTGTTAAGCATTCGAATGCCACCCAAACCAAGGACCATCTCTTGTTTCAGGCGGTTCTCCTCATCTCCGCCATAAAGATGATAGGTTATTGTGCGGTCGGCAGGCTGATTGACATCATAATCGGTATCCAATAAATAGAGGCTTATTCTGCCTACCATTGCTTTCCACAATCTTACGTGAAGTAATCTTCCTGGCAAACCTATGGGAATCTGCATCCATTGTCCCTCTTTATTAAAAACCGGTTCAACGGGAAGATCGGAAAACTGTTCCATCACATCTTCAGACACCTGATCGCCATTAACAGTAAGAACCTGGCGGAAATAGCCGTACCTGTAAAGAAGCCCGAATCCAATGATGGGAACATTTCTATCACTGGCCTCCTTTAAATAGTCGCCGGCGAGAATTCCGAGGCCACCTGAGTATATTTTCAAACTGGCATGAAAACCGAACTCCATGCTGAAATAAGCGATCATCGGGCCAGGACTTTCGTTGACCTGTTTTATATAGTCCTGAAATTTTGCATAAACCTCATTGTAAGAACGGTTAAAGTTCTCGTCCTGTTCAAGTTCAATGAGGCGATCCAATGGAATTTGCCGCATTAGGGTAATCGGATTATGCTCAACCTGATCCCATATAACAGGATCAATAGACTGGAATAAGTTTTCGGCTTCATAATTCCAGGTCCACCAAAGATTTTTCGAAATCGCTTCAAGGCCTCCGAGTTTCTCAGGGAAAGAAGATTCAACGAGTACCCGTTTCCAAACCGGCTCATTGGTTTTCTGAACCTCAACTGCACCCGGAACATTCGTTTCTTCCGCAAATTCCGGTTCAGGCCTGTCTTCAAATACGACTTCGGATAAAGCATAAGAATAAGCCAGGTAATAGAAACTCACCAGATTTTCCCACAAAGCCTTTTTCGACAGCAGAATAGAAAGATCAAAGTTCTCTTTTCTTTGAATTTCTGATAGTTGAGAAAAACTCAATATAGCCTCACAGATCCAGGCAATCAGGGAATCATCGGATTTGTTATTTCGGGGAGCAACCGCAACAGGAAGGTTTGGCTTATCGGTTTTAAATGCCGACATCCATAAGCCAAAACCGGCCTGATCGGTTGTCAGGGTTGGTACGCCAAAAGCAATGCTTTCCAGCGGGGTATACCCCCATGGCTCATAATAGGATGGGAAAACGGTATAATCCAGACCGGCAAGTATTTGATAATAGGTAAGATTAACAATTCCATCCTGCCCATTGAGATAGCAAGGGATAAAAATGACCTTTACTTTCTTTTTCTGGTCGTTATCGAGGCCCGTTTCGTTGAGCAGGCGAATAATAGGATCAGAATCAGCATCATGCAGATTATGAGTCAAATGCTTACTCCCGCTAACTTCAATTAACTCGCTGTTCAGGCGTTGGCCTACGCTGCGACGCGGACCATAGTTATTAGCCGGGACCATTATAAGTACTACAACCTCTTTTTCCAGGTCTTTTTCTTCATTTAGCCTGGCCAGTGATTTGATAAAGACATCTATCCCTTTATTTCTGAATTCATATCGGCCACTGGTGCCAATTGCCAGGAAATCTTCGGAAATTTCATATCCGAAAATAGCCTGGGCAATTTTGCGGATGGCTTTTCTAGCCACCACCCTTTGATCCTTCAATTTTTCCGCTTCAGGCACCAAATCCGAGTTAAACCCATTAGGAGTGATTATGTCCGGTCTTCTCCCGATCAGCTGGGTACATTCCTCCGCTGTAATTTCGCTTACTGTGGTAAACTGATCACAATTAATTGCTGCCAGTTTTTCGAGAGAATGCTTTGCCACAACATTTAAGCGGGCTGCCATTTCATCCCCGGAATACTCCGAAAGATTCTCATAGAGCGGAAGGCCGTTACCTGCGATTGAACGTCCGACGGTTGTGGAATGGGTAGTAAAAACAGTACCTATATAGGGAGATTCCTTCTCAATATAAAGAATCCCCATTCCGGTCATCCATTCATGGAATTGGGCAATTACCTGTTTGAACCGGTAATATTCAGAAAAGCTCTTGATCAGCATTCCTGCGGCATAACCGAAAAGAGATGCTTCAATATAATCCCATCCACCGGTTATAGAGTCGAGCCGGTAATCTTCCCAGGCTTTGCTGTAAATTTCGTCCTTTTTGGCGATCAGTGGGGTAAAGTCAATAATGATCACCTGGGGTTTACCCGGGATGTTCCATCGGCCGGTTCTGAAACTCAGACCGGCAGCGAATGCATGCTCTTTCCATCCAAGAAACAGGGTATTATCCTCTATAAAATCCGGATTATCGTGATCTTCACGCCAAATATCAGGACCTATAAACAGGTAATGTTCACCAAAACGTTTCAATAACTCCTCACATTTGGAAGTTAAAACCGTATAAATCCCGCCCACTTTGTTGCAAACCTCCCAGCTAACTTCAAAAAGTATCTCCGGACTGTTCTGATTCCCGTTCTCCGTCATAAGTGATAAGTCAAATAAATTGGGCGAATTAACTAATTTTTTTCCTTTTCTGCCGTAACACCTTTAAAATCCCTTCATAGTCCGATATTGCGTCGTTCAGTGGGTCACCGGATAGCTCTTCAATTGGTATTCCTTTATAAACGATCCTCTTCGTTTTCTTCTCCAACCGGATGATGAAATCAGAGAGGATATTCATATAATTGATGAAGGCATCGTACGGACTGTTGTAAGGATTAAAGTAATTGTGCACAGATTGGTCTGTAAAAAACTTAGTTGACATGTAGTAGAAGTGATCGCTTGCCTGGAGGTACCTCCAGTCTCTTGAAAGATCAGAATCATTTGCCTGTATAACCAGATTGTGAAGAGAATAGAGCTTTTTAAAGGCTTCTTTTTGCATCTCATTTCCAAGCCAGGCTGAAAGGTCTCTCTCTTCATCGGCCCATGAACTGGGATAGGGAACAGAAAGCGGTCCGACAGACTGGTGTGAATCAGCGATTTCGCCAGGCAGGGCAAATCCGGTTTCCGGATCTTTTATGATAAGGCGTACCAGATGTTCAAAAAACTGGTGAATTCCTGATTCAACAGGCTGATGTTCTCCAAAAGTTTCATAGTCCATAAAAAGATTCACGAAATCCTCATTTTTAGGAGTGCCTTTCAGCCAATGATGATAGGTTTCTGATTTCAATGGCCATTCCGACCAGGAATGGTTTGAAAAGCGCCAGGCGATGTCATCACTCAGTTTGTAATTTCTTAAAAGCACCTTTAGACGAGGATCGATAACATTATAGTACAGAAAGTTAGGGCTTTTCCATCCAAGAACATGTTTAGCACCTTCGGTCAGCATGGCTTTATAACCCATTTTCGAAACCTGTTCTCCTATAGAATCAGAGTAAATCAATTCAGTATTCCGAAATACCGCCGGAGTCAATCCAAATAGTGATTCGATCTTCCTTTTATGCAGATTCACCTGAGCAACAAATTCCTCAGGGCTTCCCAGAGCGGCTAATGAATGAGAATATGTTTCCGACAGGAATTCGACATGTCCGGTGTCAGCCAGTTTTTTAAAACTCTCTATGACTTCCGGGGCATACAATTCCAATTGATCGAGAAAAATGCCGGTTAAACTGAAAGACACTTTGAATTGTCCCTTAAATTCAGTCAGAAGACTATATAACAATTCGTTAGTAGGGAGATAACACCTGTTGACAACCTTTTTCAGAATGTGTTTATTCAGGTAATCATCATAATAATAGTGATCCTTTCCCACATCGAAAAAGCGGTAGCGTTTCAGCCGGAATGGCTGATGGACCTGGAAATAGAGGCAAATATTTTTCATAACGGCGAGTTGCTAGGATATAACAGGTTCATATATTGGTTTTTAATTTGAAGAGCCGCATTCTCCCATTTAAGGCTGTTCACTTCGTCTCGTCCGTAATGACGAAACATCAACGGAAGTGACTCATAAGTAATCAGGCCATAGATGGCATCAGCCATGGCATCCACATCCCAAAAGTCAATTTTAATGGCATATTTTAAAATCTCTGAAACACCTGACTGTTTCGAAATGATGACCGGAACATTTGACCTCATGGCTTCCAGCGGGCTGATTCCGAATGGTTCAGAAACAGATGGCATAACATATACGTCACTTATTGCGAACATATTGTCGACATCCTGCCCTTTGAGAAAATCAGTAAAATGGAATTTTTCAGTGATTCCCAACCGTGCAGCATACCTGATCATTTTCCTGAGCAAGTCGCCGCTTCCGGCCATAACAAACCTTACATTGTTTGAATGTTTCAGAACTTTATTAGCGGCTTCCATAAAGTACTCAGGACCCTTTTGGTAGGTAATCCTCCCCAGGAAAGTGACTACTTTTTCATCAACCGATTTGGTAATCGTTTCGACACCATTTTCCGTTCCGGGTTCAACTGCATTATAGACTGTAACCACTTTATCAGGATTGATTCCATAGCGATTGATTACGGTATTTCTGGTTAAGTTGCTGACAGTTATCACCAGGTCAGCCTGCTCCATTCCTGATTTTTCGATATCATAGACAATGGTGTTGTAATTCTCACCGGTCCGATCAAATTCCGTTGCATGAACATGAACGACCAATGGCTTTCCTGACATCCGTTTAGCCGCAATTCCCGCAGGATAAGTAAGCCAGTCATGTGCATGTATAATATCGAAACTCTGTTCATGCGCGATTTCGGATGACACCAGAGCATAATTCGATACTTCCTGCATCAGGTCCGATCCGTATTTACCTGAAAAATCCAGGGTCCCGACTACTTCTGTCAAAACCGCAGATCCGGCAATTTCACTTTGCTCGATCTCCTGAATGGTTAACTCATTTTTCTGCAAATGTTCATGCGTATATTTTTGAAATTCTTCAGGCGAAAGATAAGGAAGGAGGTTTGAGCCCACTTCGATATAAGTCATTTCAAGAGATTGGCTACTGCTCACTAATTCATTAGTGCCGGGATTTGCCGGAGTAAAAACATAAGTCCGCCTTTTTACCGGAACCTGTGAGGCTCCAACAAGTTTAACGGACGATTGATCTTCGTCGCCATAAGATTTTGGCACCACAAAAATAACTTCTACATCTCTATAAGCCAGACCACGCGTCATTCCGTAACAGGCCGTCCCTAAACCTCCGCTGATATGGGGAGGAAATTCCCATCCAAACATTAATACACGCATAGGTTTCAGATTTTCTTCAGCATATACATAATTCTCAGAATTTCAGCTACACTGGCTGCCGAGGAAATTGCCCCGCACGGAGTATGTGGCGGATTGCCATCATACACTTCGGAAATGGTTCCTAATCCGTGCTCGAACATATCCTCCTCAAAATTATGAACGAGGGCACTGATGAAATGCTTACCTGCCTGGCCGTATAAACTCAGCCACGCATTGGCAAAATGGCCCAAAAGCCATGGTCTCACGGTTCCCTGATGATAGGCTAAATCGCGGGTGGCATGATCACCCTCATAACTTGTTTTATAATCCTCGTGTCTAGGCGATAAAGTCCGCAAACCCTTGGGAGTCAATAGTTCAGACTGCACTTTCTCGAGAACTGCGCGTTTTTGTTCATCCTGGAGAGGTGAGAAGGGCATGGAGACAGCAAGTACCTGGTTTGGCCGCACATCCCAGTTTGCCTGACCTTCAAAAACATAATCGGCAAGATATTTTTCCTGATCACTCCAAAAAGTCTCCTGAAATTTCTGTTCGATTCTTACCGGCAGATCTTTCCATTCATCGACAAACTGAGCATCTCCAGCCTCTGCAGCTGCCTGTAAGGCAAAGCAGATCGCATTATACCACAAAGAATTAACCTCAACTGTTAATCCGGGCCTTTGGGTTACCGGTACCCCATTCAGGTAGGCACTCATCCAGGTTAATGCCAAATTGGGGATATATGCTGACAATAAACCGTCATCCTGCATTTGAATTCCCGGATTTACGCCATCACGGTAAGCATATAATACCTGCTTTATGGAAGTTCCAAATGATTTCCATATCTGGCTGTTGTTATTCAGATAAGCGGCATATTGCTGAAAAGCCCAGATCATCCATAAAGAACCGTCCACACCTCGGTATACCGGATGGTTGCGGTCGGGCGAATGATTTGGAAAACGACCGTTTTTAAGCATTCCGACCAATGATTTGGCTAAACTTTCAAAAAGGTCAGGCTGATCCGTAGCCAAAGTTAATCCCGGCAGTGCGATCCAGCAATTTCTTCCCCAGGCACCAAACCAATGATATCCCGAAACAATTTCAGGCATTCCTTTTACTTCAATAATAAATGATTTCGCTGTCTGAACTAATACCTCCTCAAAAGTATGGCGCAGGGGGATTTTCTCAAGTTGATTTAAAAACCGTTTCTTTAATCCTCCGGGTGCCTGTTCTTCAAAACCAGCAGCCATAACTATACTTTCGCCTGTTTTGATCGAGGTTTCAAAATATCCTGGCACAAAGAGGTCCTCCTGGTATGGATAACCCCTACTTTGTTCTTTCAGGTATTCAATGTTGTTATACCAATCAGGAGCGGTAATGAATTCTATACCCTTGGAGGTTTGCAGGTAAAGTCCGGGGTAATTGGGATAAAGCCTCATGAAAACGCCGTTCCTGCACTGACTTACCTGCTTATTAACGTCAAGATTGGCTTTGCTCAGTGCATGAATATTGCGAAAAGCCAGAAATGGCTTGATCCGCAATACTGTTGGGCTATGAGCTTCCTGAAGAGTATATCTAACCAGCAGGCGAGGTTCCTTCTCATCGAGTAAAATTTCCTTTGCCAGAACAACCCCCCCCACCCTGTAAATCATTTTCCAAACAGGGTCCATTTCAAACCATCTCGCATATTTATGCCCTTTTGGATAATACTCACACGGATATTTGTGAATTCCGAGGTTAAACTCCTGATCGTGCTGGATTACGGTTTCATCAAGTGATGACAATATTACATGCCTGCCTCCAGCCGGATCTGTGATCGGTGCTACCAATAATCCATGGTATTTTCTTGTATTACAGCCAATTATTGTGGAACTGGCATAAGCACCTGAAGGATTGGCAAGTAGAATCTCTTTCGATAGGCTATACTCGAGGTTTATCAGCTGAGTTTTATCAAATTGAAGAAAGCTCATAATCTGTTGCTTTAGTAGTGGAAAATCGGTCCTTCAAAATACCAAAATATTAACACATATTCATATGGTTCGAGTTATTTTTTACATCATATAGGTGACAAAAATGCTTGAAGATTGTTTATTTTTAAAAATCCTTTACCTTTGCAGGCTAAATCAAAAAATTTTTAAAATGGCCTATATAATTAATGATGACTGCACAGCTTGCGGAACCTGCATTGATGAATGTCCGGTTGAAGCTATCTCCGAAGGTGATATTTACAAAATTAATCCGGATGAGTGCACTGATTGTGGTGCCTGTGCTGATGTATGTCCTGTTGAAGCCATACACCCAGTTTAACAGCATTTTCTTATAGTAAAGCCGGCTAATGCCGGCTTTTTTATTTAGCCGGGTCCATGCATTTATTCATCTGCTATTTTCCAAACTGAATCAATCACTGTTCCATCTACCCATTTTATTGCAGCGACAACTTCATCCAGAAATTTCGGTTTTGCAGGTTTACCGCAGATTCTTTCTGCTTCGTCCTTCAGTTCATTAATACTCAAAACGGGTAAACCTGAGCCTTGAACCTTTTCGATCAGATCAGTGCGAAGAGGGTTGATGCAAATACCTCTTTCAGTTACAATTACATCAATCAGTTCTCCTGGCCCGCAAATTGTGGTTACCTGGTCCACAATTACCGGAATCCGATCCCTGAATAATGGTATCGGGATGATTACAGTTTTCGAGAACAGGCAGTTTTGCCAGCCGCCAATTCCATGCAGTAAATAACCATCCGAATGGGTAACCACGTTACCGTTAAAGCTCAGGTCGATTTCGGTTGCTCCGAGAATCGCTACATCCACTATGCCGGCAAAATTGCCTTTACCGTGATAATTGTAACTGGTAAATGGTGTTGTCATCAAATGATTGGGATTTGTGGCCATTGATCTGACGCCATCCAAATCAAAAGTTTGCCCGTCGAGAATATAATCCAGATATCCCTCCTCGAGCATTTTAACCAGATACAGGTTGCTGCCTCCCCTGGCGAACCGGGCTTTTATGCCCTTCTCCTTCATGATTTTGTAGAAATAATCCCCAACAGCCAGGGCGGTTCCGCCTGCTCCGGCCTGGAAGGAGAATCCGTCGCGAATGATACCGGTAACCTCGCAGAATTTTGCTGTCATTTCTGCAATAAGCAGTCTGTCAGGGCTTCTAGTAATCTGGGTGGTGCCCGAAACGATTTTCTCGGGTATTCCAACCTTGTCGACCAGAACGGTAAAATCAACATAGTTGCCCTGAATTTGCCAGGGAACACAAGGGAAATCTACCAGATGATCGGTTACGACGATTACCTTGCCGGCGTACTGCGAATCTGCCAGAGCAAAACCGAGTCCACCGCTTGCCGAGGTTCCATTGAGGCCGTTTGCATTGCCGAAAGGATCGCAGCAAGCCGCCCCGATAACCGTTATATCAATGATCAGATCACCATCCTGAATGGCCTGGTATCTTCCGCCATGGGAGCGAAGAACCGCCAGACCGGTCATTTTTCCGCCGGATGTGAATCTCCCCAGTGGCCCGTTCATACTGCCTTCGATGCGGTTAATGGTGCCATCTTCAAGATATGGAATAAGATGCTCATGACAGGGAAAGGAGGCAGAAGGTGCCCAAACCAGGTTTTTAACTCCAAGATCATGGGCAATATCAAAAATCTGGTTGGCAAGGAGATCGCCATCACGAAAATGATGATGGGTGGAAATGGTCATTCCGTCTTTCAGACCGCTTTTTATCAATGCATCCCTTAAGGAAGGCACCAATTTGTTCCCATCTGCCGGGTAATCGGCACAGCTCGAAATAGCCGGGGCAAATTTGCGGCCATCTGGTTTATACTTTCCAATCCCCAGATAGGGAACTGCTGCCTGGCCATTGATCTCGGTGGGAACAATCCGGCCTGCAGCATTAGTAACCAGTTTATCATATTTCTTTATCATAGGGAAAGTGTTTCGTACCAGTTATTATCAATGATGGAAAGTTCAATTGCCTGTGCGATAGTTTTCTGGGCACGTTTTACCACGGGAGGATCAATCATCTTGGAACCTAGGGCAACCACCCCTAGTCCTTTTTGCTGAGCTTCGATAAAAGCAATAACAATTTTTTTAGCCTTATCAATTTCTTCAGCATCAGGAGTATAATTCTCATGAATTACAGGTATCTGTCGGGGATGAATACACCCCATACCATCGAAGCCCATTGCTCTCGATCTTTTTACTGTATTGCGCAAACCTTCCATGTCGTCGACATCAGAGAAAACCGAATCGATAGCCTGAATTCCCGCTGCTTTTGCCGCATTAACCAGTGCAGAACGGGCAAATAAGGATTCCGCACCCTCCCCGGTTCTCCTGACACCCAGATCAGCGGTATAATCCTCAAGTCCAATTGCCAGAGCCACAACGTTTTGAGACGCAGATGCAATTTCGTAAACCTTCCCAACTCCTTTGGCACTTTCAATAATCGGCATTATCCAAACTGGTCCATCAATAGCTTCGCGCTGCTTAATATCCTCAATCCGGCCTGTAATACTAAGAATCTGGTCGGCGGATTCACATTTAGGGAGCAGTACCAGGTTTACACCCTGGGGTATTAACCAATTCAGATCCTCCAGGCCTGCCGGTAACTGATTAATGCGTACCATACGTTCGGCATTGCCGAAATCCAATGCCCGCAAGGCATTTCTGACCAGCACCCGGGCTTCCGGCTTTTTATCCGGAGCTACGGAGTCTTCCAGATCAAGAATCAGTCCGTCAGGACCGTGCAGGAAGGCATTGATCATCAGACTCGGAGAGTTACCGGGCAGATAGAGACGGGAGAACCGCCTGCGGTCCATTGCGGTAGGTTGTATGACATTGGCGTTCCTGGGCAGTAAATATGTCTTTTCAGTGTCTATCAGTTCCCTGGCAGCTGCTTCGATTCTGGCGGCTATTACCCATGAAAGAGCCCCGCTATCGATGAGAGTGACTTTAGCATGAACAAAACCATAAAAACCGAGCATTTCATGGATCTGTTTGATTATATCAGTCCCGTAAAGAGCTTTAACCTTGCTTTTCAGATCGATGACAATCCCGCCAGAATCAGCAGGCTCAATGGTTACCTGGCAATCGGATCTTGTTTTTCCTCCGGAATTGCCCGCTATACCTATAGATTTCTTATAATTCACTTTGGATTGTTTTTGGTTATTCACAAAGATAGGATTTTGGCGAATATTACCCCACCTGATAAGACCTGCCGGGTATCCATGCCGAAATGCGTGCACCGGTGGGTGACGAACATGTCATACTCTGGACATAAACGCAAAAATTATTTGGTTGAGCAGAATTCTGTTAGCACTCCCATGGTATTCTTCGGATTCAGAAAACCAATCCGCAAACCCTCTGCACCATTCCTGGGAGTTTGATCAATCAATCTCACTCCTTTGGTTTCGGTTTCAGCCAACGCCTGTTCAATGTTGTCCACCACAAAGGCAATATGGTGTATACCTTCACCTTTCTTTTCAATAAATTTTCCAATAGGACCTTCCGGATCTGTTGATTCCAGAAGTTCTATCTTGGTCTCTCCGACTTTGAAGAAAGCGGTTCGCACTTTTTGATCTGCAACTTCTTCAATCGCATAGCAAGTGAGGTTTAAAACTTTCTCATAAAAACGGATGGCTTCGTCGAGGTTGCTTACTGCGATCCCGATGTGTTCAATTCGCTCAATTCTCATAGTAAATCGCTGTTTAATGGAATTGACACAAAGGTACATTTTGGAAGTGAATCCGCAGGATGTCGCTATGGATCGACTGTATGAGGCCGGATGTGATGACTACCTTCCGAAGCCAATCCGGTTTGAAGATTTGCTTAATTCTATTGGTAAATTAATAAACCGATAACCCTATTTCATACGGATCACCTTCATCTCTGTTCTTCTGTTTAAACTTCTACCCTCTTCCGTTTCATTGGTGGCTAGCGGATTAGAACGTCCGTAACCTTTGGCTTTTAACTGGTCAGGATTTATTCCATGATTAATGAGATATTTCATAACAGACTCTGCCCGCTTCTGGCTCAAAATCAGATTATAGTCATCTGTTCCAGTTGCATCTGTATATCCCGATATTTCGATTACGATGCCGGGATTTTGGCTGAATAGGGTCAGGATTTCTTCCATATCCTTTTCTGATTCAGGCAATAATTCATAAGAGTTGAGCGCGAAGAAAATATTCTGCAAAACAATTGCTGCGCCGGGCTGGATAGGCTCTAAATCAATGGAATGCTGAATCTTACTTTTTTTCGATATGGTATCATTAATATAGTATTGTGAATATGGAAGATATCCGGGATAGGAAGCACCGATCCGGTATGCCGGTCGTTCAGAAATCCCTAAAAGATAGATTCCGGTTACAGGATCAGCTTCAACGCTGCTAATCAATGTATCACCGTGTGGTTGCACCTCAATCCTGGCACCGACCGGTAATCCGGTAATCCGGTCCTTAACGGTACCCGAAAGTGTAAGAGTGGCATTAACCGGGATATACGGACTCATATCTATCTGGTAAATGTCCTTGCCTGTAAGGGAATCCCGGTTAGAAGCGAATAACCCGAGGTTCAAATCTGCGTTTACAGTCAACCCATCCTCGTCATAACAAGTATTCACCCCATAACCAAGATTTTCAGGAATATATGATTTCTCCATATTTGTTAAATCAGATTTATACAGATCAAATCCGCCCATTCCAATATGGCCGTTTGAAGCAAAAAACAGAGTTTTTCCATCGACCAGAAGTATGGGAGACATTTCATCGAGGGGTGTGTTGATCGATTGTCCCAGATTCCTGGGGGCCGACCAGCTTCGGTCGGGTTTAAGGGTAACCTGCCAGATATCCATCCCCCCAAATCCTCCGGGACGATTACTCGCAAAGAACAACCGTTTTCCATCCTGGGCCAGAAAAGGGGTTGATTCCCAATATCTGGAATTCACCGGATAACCCAGATTAACAGGATCACTCCAGTTATCTCCCGATCTTACACAGTAATAAATGTCACATCCCCCCTTGGTGTCGGGCCTGTTACATGCGGTAAAAAACATGATCCGGCCATCCTGCCTCAAGCTTTGTGTTCCTTCATTTCCAGTTGTGTTTATCGGAAAGGGGAAAGCTTCAGGTACCCGGTATCCGGTGTCCAGGAACGCTACATAAAACAGGTCCTCCTGAGGTGTCTTCTTTACAGTGTTGCCGGGATCTTTGGTTTGCCGGGTAAATACCAGAACAGATCCATCAACCGACAGGCTCGGAAAATACTCATCATCGTCAGTATTGACAGGCCCGGTAAGTTTTTTGGGCATTTTGACCTCTGTGTTCTTTATCTGGTCCATAGCAAACCGGATGCTTGAATCCAGAAACCTTATCCGGTATGGCATTTCTGCAATATCATGGATCAAACCAAGATAGTTGCTAAAATTCACAGTGGCATCCGGGTAATCACCTCTTTTAAACGACCATTCTGCTATCCATCGATAGGCTTCAGGATAATTAGTGGAATCCAATTGTACCAATTGCCGTAATGCTTTCTCACTGATTTCTAAATCCCCCGCACCCTGATAAACCTCAGCATAAACCTTCCAGCCTTCCGGCCATCCGGGATATTGTTTTACAAGCTGTACAGACAGTTGTTTTGCTTCATTCCAGTCCAGATTATTCATCGCCTCTTTTACTTTTTTAAGCTTATTCAATGCTGCAGGTGAGGCCGTCTGTACCTGCTGCGCATTTAATAAACCCGAAAAAGCAAAAAAGGCTATTATCACAAAAAATCTTACCATTATGGAATACCTATGTATTTATGAGCTTGCAGCGACAGGCGCCATCGGGGGTTTGATTCAATATACCAGATGATCTCATCGAGCATCTTGCCTTTCTGACTCCATTCGGGTTGAAGAAACAGATGACAATCCCAACCAACAAGGACTGCATTTTCTTCAGCCCATTGCAGATCTGACGACTTTTCAATAATTACCTTCAATTCATTAGCCTTAGAGTAATTACCTTCAACAGGCGGTGATTGGGGCTTTGGTGACAGGCATACCCAATCCCAGTTTTCTAAAATAGGGTAAGCCCCGGATGTTTCGATAAATGTTTTAATCCCAACCTCCTTAAGTTTATCACATAGATAATGAAGAGGATACAAAGTTGGCTCTCCACCGGTTACCACCACCGCACGCGCAGGATAATTCTGTATCCTGCCCATAACATCATCAACGTTTATCAGCGGATGCGCCCCAAATGACCAGCTTGCTTTGCTGTCGCACCAATTGCATCCGATATCGCATCCGCCTATTCTCAGAAAATATGCCGCAGTTCCGGTATGGAAGCCTTCACCCTGCAGGGAATAAAACTCCTCCATAACCGGCAGTAAATGTCCGTTGTTGTATAAATCAGTTGCCATAGTTATATTTATGAGGCAAATATAGGCATGCAAATCAAATGTTAGGAAGAAGAATTTGTAACATTAGAAACCCGGTTTCGTCTTACCACTGAAATAACCCAAACCAAAATGGACCGTATCATTGAGAACAAATCAAAAAAAAGAAGAAGAATTCTGTGGATTTCTGTTTCTATTGTAATCGTCGGGTTGGTACTGTACCTGCTTTTTTTGTCCGACCATTCCTCAAAACTGAATGTAGACAGGGATAAACTGACAATTTCAGAAGTCATCGAAAATGAGTTTCTGGATTATATGACAGCTACAGGGAATGTTGAGCCGCTTACAACCGTTTATCTCGACGCAGTTGAGGGCGGTCGCGTTGAACAAATCCTTATTGAAGAAGGTTCGATGGTCACCAAAGGAGATGTAATACTTCGTCTCACCAATCCCGACTTAAACCTGAGGATACTGACCAGCCAGGCCGACCTTGCAGAACAGGAGAATCGTTTGCGTGACACGAAAATCATGATGGAGCAGCAGCGCATCGAACTTCGCAGGCAAATTATCCAATATGAATTTGACCTCATAAAACTTAACAGAACCTATCAATCCAACAAAACCCTGTTTAACCAGGGCCTGATTTCGGAGCAGGAATATCTTCTGTCAAAGGAAAATTACGAACTGACTCAGCAAACCATCCAGCTGTTCAGGGAAAAATCCGTGCAGGATTCACTCTTCAGGGCAACCCAGGTTAAAAGTCTCGAAAGTGCCCTCGACAGAATGCAGGATAATATTGGATTAGTTAAAGATAAGCTCGAAAGCCTCAATGTTAAAGCTCCGGTTTCCGGACAGCTTGGTTCTCTCGAAGCTGAAATCGGCCAAAATATTATCAGTGGTTACCGGCTGGGCCAGGTTCATATCCTGGATAACTTTAAAGTAACCGCCGAGATTGATGAACACTGGATCGACAGGATTAAAACCGGGTTACCGGCCACGCTTGAACGAAACGATCAGAATTTCAATCTCAACATAATTAAGGTTTATCCTGAAGTGAGAAACGGCCGGTTCCAGGTTGATATGGAGTTCTCCGGAATAAAGCCCGACAATATCCGGACCGGACAAACATACCGGATCAATGTGGAATTGGGCCAACCAATCAAAGCGATACAAGTATTAAAAGGCGGATTCTTCGAATCGACCGGTGGACAATGGATGTACGTGGTCGATCCGTCGGGTCAGTTCGCCACAAAACGAACCATCAGAACAGGCAGGATGAATCCCAGGTATTATGAAATCCTTGAAGGTTTACAACCCGGAGAAAAGGTTGTTGTTAGCTCATATACAAGTTTCGGCAATAATGATAAACTGATTTTAAAATAACAAAACCGTGTTTTTCAACTACTTAAAAACATCCATACGTAATCTGTTAAGATACAATATGCCCATCCTGCTTCTTCTCCTGGTTTTCATCAGTTTAGTCCATATAAATATCGGGATAGGCATCTTCATTTTATCAACCTTGATTTCACTAATTATTGCTTTGGCAACAATCCTGCTGCACGTATATAAAGCATCCGTCAGGAACCCTGTGGAGGCTCTAATAATGGATTAATCAATAAACCAAACAACATGATACATACAATTGAATTAACTAAAGTTTTCCGTACTGATGAAGTCGAAACAACTGCTTTGAATAAAGTCTCCCTCGAGATTAATTCCGGCGAATTTGCAGCCATTATGGGCCCATCCGGGTGCGGGAAATCAACCTTACTTACCATAATGGGTTTATTGGACAACCCAACCTCCGGGCAGTTGTTCTTTAATGGCCAGGAGGTATCCAGATACTCGGAAAAACAAAGAACCCTGTTAAGGAAATCCAATATCGGATTTGTGTTTCAGAGCTTTAATCTGATTGAAGAGCTGAATGTGTTCGAAAATATCGAACTACCGCTTCTATATCAAAAAATCCCGGTCACCAAAAGGAGAAAGATGACCGAAGAGGTGATGGAACGCATGAGTATTTCCCACCGCCGGAAACATTTTCCGCAGCAGCTCTCTGGCGGACAGCAGCAAAGGGTGGCTATCTGTCGGGCAGTCGTAGGAAATCCGCTTCTGATTCTTGCAGATGAACCTACCGGGAATCTCGATTCAGCGAACGGTGAAGAGGTTATGAACCTGCTTAAACAATTGAATTCCGATGGAACGAGCATTGTTATGGTAACCCATTCCCCCAAAGATGCATCCTATGCCAAAAGGATTATCAAGTTGTTTGACGGACACCTGGTGAATGGAAATGAATAAAATCGCCACATTTATCCTAAGAAAGATGTCAACGTTCTCCAGGTTAAATATTCTGGTCGTTTTTGTTCTTCTCTTTGGGAATCATGCATTTCCACAAAAAGAAATGAACATCGAAGAGTGCATTCAAATAGCTCTTGACAGGAATATCGGAATAAAAAGACAAGGTTTGCAAGTAGATTTGGCAAAGGACAACCTGCAAACCTCCCGGGCATCACACTTGCCAATCATCGAAGGTTTTTTTTCCCACAATTTAAGTTCGGGAAAGACGGTCAACTACGAAGATTACACCTATATCAATACCAAATACCAGGATGGAAATGTGGGTATACAAGGTTCTCTGCCGGTTTTTTCCGGATTTACGAATTGGTATCAGACAAAATCCGACAGGTATACTCTTCAATCTGAAGCCGACAAACAAGCGGAACTAATCAAAACAGTGTCCATCGAGGTTACTGCTGCCTATCTTCAGATACTATTTGCAGAAGAATTATTGGGCGTCGCTCAGGCAAAACTGGAATCGAGCAAAGAACAACTGCGAATGAACGAAGGTTTCTTCGAAACTGGCAGAATGGCTAAGGTGGAGGTACTTACGATGAGAGCGCAGGTTGCTCAGGACAATCTTACCAAAATCCAGACTGAGAATGATTTAAGAACGGCCTATTTATCTCTTGCACAATTACTTAATCTGGATAATGAAAATGGACTCAGGATTCAAAAACCGGCAAGTCTGGATGGAACCATCTCTCTTGCCATTAATGATCCTGACAAAATCTGCGAATATGCCCAAATCAACCATCCGGGTATCTCTTCAGCCGAATTCCTGGTGAAAAGCCGTGAATCACAATTGGCTGCAATGAGGGCCAGAATCTCGCCTTCGGTTTCACTCAACGGCCTTCTTTACTCGAGATATAGTGAACTGGGTGTCAATCAATTGAATCCAACGGCACCTTACTCATATTCCGAACAGCTCAGGGATAATATGTACAGTCGGGCCTCAATCAATGTCAACATTCCTATTTTCAGCCAGTTCCAAACCAGAAGCCGGATCAGCCAGGCCAGTATCCAGACCAGGGATGCCAAACTCTCGCTTGATCAAAAGAAATTATCAATTCGCCACGATATTCAGTTGGCTTATTCGGCGGCTCTTAATGCCCGGGCTAAGTATGAGGCAACGGCTGAAGCCATTGCCAGCGCTAATGAGTCTTTTAATCTGACACAGGAAAAATACAAAGCTGGTATTTCTTCATCAGTTGAATTTAAGGTGGCTCAAAATCAACTAATTCAGGCTCAATTAACCCGTATCCAGTCAAAATATGAATTTATCATCCGATCCAAGATTCTTGATTTATACCTTGATAAACCCATCACTTTGGAATAGGAAGGTCAATTATACCTGGTTCTTCCTGATTTGGGAATCGTATTACTACATTTTCGGCCACTGGTTAAAAACAAATATTAGGAATAAATGATTCTGTTTTTATCTTTGAGGGTATAGAATCAGGAAGATTATGCGAAAACTTTTTATTTTAATAGTCCTCGCCAATGGTTTATGTGGTCCTAACTTTGGCCAGGGATTCATCGCGATGAATTTCACCCAACCAGCCGTGCTTACTGCCACAGCTGGTCATGACACACTCGTTTGTACGGGCCACCCTATTATCCTTGGAGGAAATCCTACTGCTTCCGGCGGAAATAATGCTTACGTTTATATGTGGTCTCCTCCGGACGGATTGAACGATCCCGCCTCTGCAAATCCAATTGCTACATTAAGTGAATCAAAATCGTACATGTTAAGTGTAACAGATGCTCAAGGTTGTCAGGCAGTCAGTTTCATTTCAGTTTATGTAGATCCCTGTCTTGGAATTGATGATAACAACCTTAATCAAGTCCTAACCGTATTTCCTAACCCATCAAACGGAGTTTTCACGATTCAAGGCATCAGTTCGCTAAACGGGAAGCTGCAGAGAATTGAGATTGTAAATCAGCTTGGACAAATAGTTTTTAGCAGGAGCTTCGGTACTGGGTATCTCGTGTCTGATTTTGAGATAGATACAAAAATAAAGGAACCGGGCATTTATTTCCTGAAAATTTCGCTTACTGACCGTTTATTTTCGCAAAGATTGATTGTAAGATAAGAAGAAAGAATAATGAAACGAACAATAATACTGCTCACCGCATCCTTTATAACGATATCCGCATTCAGTCAGCAATTTGCGTGCAAACAGGATACCGTTCATTTCTACCAGACCAATTACCGGGGCAAACTTTCGTGGCAGAAATCGGAAAATGGTACGGATTGGTCACAGCTTCCCGGTTCACAAAGTGATACACTGATGGTTGTTGCAACCAGCCCCGCCTATTATCGTACCGAGGTAATTGAAGGATTATGCAAGCCATATTACTCTGATATTATTCACTTAATAGTCAATCAATTACCTACAATAACACTGACATTAAAAGATTCCGTGTGCCTGAATGAGACCCCTTTTGTGCTTGATGGCGGAGTTCCTTCTGGCGGTTCATATTGGGGAAACGGGGTAATTGACGGAAAGTTTAGTCCTGCTTTTGCCGGAGCAGGTGAGCATAAAGTTTACTACCGCTACAGTGATTCTCAGACAGGGTGCGCTGATACTGCCTATGCCTTCATCACAGTATCTCCTGTGACAAATCATGCACAGGCCGGTAATGATTTAACATTTGTTCCTGCGGATTCGGTCCTGTTGGATGCTAATATCCCGGAAAATGGGATCGGTACCTGGACAGTGATAAATGGTTCAAACGGCCATTTTTCAGACATTCATTCTCCAAAAGCCTGGTTTCTTAAAGATTCCAACAATCTTGATTTCACTTTAAGATGGTCAATTTCGGGTAATTGTGGCAATTCATCAGATGACGTCGCAATTACATTTTTCCCGTTAAGCAAAAATCCGTGTCCTAATGCTCCTACTGTTACCGATGCCGATGGAAATGTTTATCCAACAATACAAATTGGTGATCAATGCTGGATGGGGAAAAACCTTAATGTCGGCCGTTTTGTAACCAGCACAGTCAGCAATACTGTACACTCCGACCTTACTAATAACAACATTATTGAGAGGTATTGCTTCGATAATAAAGTAGAAAACTGCAAACTGTATGGAGGTTTGTATGACTGGAATGAGGCCATGAATTATTCTGAAGTGGAAAATACACAAGGGATTTGCCCCGAAGGATGGCATATCCCTGGCAACGGTGATTGGGCAAATCTGAACGATTTTTTCAAAACCTTTACTGCCGGCGAACTATTGAAAGTTGGTGGATCCAGCGGGTTTGAGGGTTATTTTGCCGGAGACCGTCATGCTATGGGCGAGTTCTACAGTATGGATGCAAGTGGCTTTTGGTGGCAATCCGCCTCATATATTTATGATAATATAGATGAAGGTTACCTGCGTGAAATTGAAGCCTGCAACGGGAATCTCACCAGAACTCATTTCCCGAAGAAAACCGGCCTGAGTGTCAGATGTATTAAAAACAATTAGCTAAAATCTGATTTTAAAGGTTTCTATGGCATGATGGCCAAGCTTTACGGTCATTCCCTTTTCATCTTTAGGTATAACCTTTCCGTCTTCTTCAATCAGGTTTGTATGCTCAACCGATGAAGGGCTCTTAAAAAGATTAATTTTCACCGGTTTATCGCGTCCTTCCTGATCATATAGTCTGACGATCAAACTATTATCATCCTCGGATTTTTTAACTGTACTCACCAGAGCATTCGGCTCATCAACCCACAAGAAAGAGAATCGGCCCGGAACATCCACATTCCAGTAAATTCTGGCATCACAACCGGCAATATGGCGAAGATCGTCAGAAATTGAGCTCGTAGCTATCTGAACCTGTACGAGCGAATTCTTTGGACTAATCAATGGCGTTTCCCAGGAGATGTTCATCTTTCCGTCTGTCGCCCTTACCAGGAGGGCATTCTGGCAATCCGGGATTGGCTTTTAATGATCTCTTTCAGGTTAGGCTGGGAATACGCCCCCGGAAATTGAATAAGCAGTGCAAGCAGAAGAACTGGAATACGTTTCATTGTCAGACCAGGGTATGTGACTAATAAACCATACTATTCGAGATATTGATATAATTCTGCGATGACCCTGTTCAGATCTCGGTCAGCGGTTATAAGCCTCGTCAGGCTGTCATAATACAGGGATAGTTCCAGAATATAGTCAATCAGTGATATTTCTCCCGCTTCCAGAGCTTTTCCGAGTAAACTGGCATTATCGCTGTTTTGCAGAGCCAACCGATAGTCGTCGACTGATTGCTGTAAACTGACAGCTTTCGCGTGAAGCATTTTCAACTTATTATAAAACATCAGTTTATGATCACGTTCGACATCCTGAACCGCCAATGATTGTGCTTTGGCTTGCTTTACGGCATTTTTGTTCTCCCAAAGCGGCACCGACATTCCCAGTGTAATCCCCTGAAAGTGCTCACTAACGATTTTCTCACTGAGATAACCGGTTGAAAATTTGGGCAGACCGAGTGCAAACTGCAGTTTTTCCTGTTGCTGGCTGATCTCTATCTCTTTTCGTAACCAGGTTAGCATGGGATTGCCTATCTCCGCCTTTTGGTACCATTGTTCAAAATCAGCCGGAACCCCGGGCGACGGATAGGTACTCTCACTCCATTGAATGGGTATTCCACCGTTGAGGGCCGCCAGTTCTGCAAGCAGAGCCTGATATTCTATACCGTTGGCTTCAGCTTCCCTACGGATACCCAGGAAGTTCAACCGGGCTTTATTTATTTCCAGAATGCCGGTATCTCCCTGATCGAATTTCGCCTGATATGATTTGACGTTACTTTGTGCATGCGCCAGCCGTCTGGTATATTCAGTTTCCAGAGCGTAAGTATAAGCCAGATCAATGCAAAGCAGCCGAACCTGTGTGATTAACCCCAATCTTTGTTGCTGGTAGTCAATATCCACTTGCTGGTCGCGGCCGTCAGCAATGTCTCGTTTATAGCGATAAGCCAACGGAAAATCGAACGTCTGCTTAAAGCTGATATCAATGCGGTTTCCGATCATAGTAGGGTTACCCCACAGATAGTTGAATCCTATTTCCGGATTCTTCAGATAAATGCCCGTTTTATTCTCAAGTTTTTGTGCTTCAGCCTTCATACGCAAAGCGGACAAACCGCTATTGTTTTTTTCAATCTCAGCCACAATTCGATCCACACTGCCTTGGGCCAGGAGGGAGAAACAACCAGTTGTCAAGAAGATTACAGTTATAATAAATGCTCTCATAATTTTTCAGATTTTACGGTTCCGGGACTTTTGAAAATGCTATACATTATGGGTACCACATAAATATTCAGTAATGTGGATGTCAACAGACCACCCAAGATCACTTTCGCCATGGGGCTCTGTATTTCATTACCGGATAAATCTCCTTTCATGGCAAGCGGTATCAGAGCCAATGCCGCTGTAAGAGCGGTCATCAGGATCGGATTCAACCGATCTGTCGATCCTTTGGTAACGATAGTGTAAAGCGGATCACCCTGCTTTTCGAGATTCTGATAGTTGGCAACCAAAAGAATTCCATTTCGGGTGGCGATACCAAAAAGGGTAATGAATCCAATGATGGCGGGAATACTCAGCACACCAGAAGTAAAGTAAATGGAGAAAACACCTCCGATAAGTGCGAGCGGCAGGTTTAAAAGAATAATCCCGGCTAACTGAAAATTCTTAAACTCCTGGAACAGAAGCAGAAAAATAACAAATAAAGCCAGGATCGAAGTGATCAGCAGGGATTGTGAGGCACGGGCTTCACTTTCAAATTGTCCGCCATATTCAATGCGAAAGTCTTCAGGCAAAACGATCTTTTCATTGACATTTTTCTGGATATCCCTTACCACACTGCGGATATCTCTGCCCGTAACGTTGGCCGATACCACAATCTTCCGCTGGACATTCTCCCGGCTAATGGTACCAGGACCCGCAACGGAAACAATCGAGGCAACCTCTTCGAGCGGAACTTGTTTTCCATCTTCAGTATCAATTAAGGCAGACCGGATGCCTTCAATCGTTTCGGTATAATCCTGATTAAGCCTTAACACAAGATCAACCCTACGCTGACCTTCATATATATCAGCCAGTTTTTCGCCACCAAAGGCAATATCAACGAATTCATTGAACCGACCGATAGATATTCCATACTGGGCAAGCATTTCCCGATTGGCCCTAATCTGGATCTGCGGGATCTCGATCTGCTGATCAACGTTCACATCAACCAATCCGGGGATGTCTTTTATCGCGCTTTTAACCTGGTTTCCAACGGAGAACATCTGATTTAGATTATTACCAAAGACCTTTATGGCGATGTTGGCCCTGGTGCCTGAAAGCATGTGGTCAATACGGTGGCCAAGAGGTTGGCCCACCGTTGCTGCAATACCGGGTATTCCGGCAATCTTTGCCCTGACATCTGCCATAAACTCTTCGCGTGGCCGTTCTTTGAGGGTAAAATTGACATCCACCTCTGCGCTGTTAACCGTCTGGGAATGTTCATCCAATTCTCCTCGGCCGGTCCGGCGGGCTGTGCTGGTAACTTCCGGAATTGTTAACAGCTCCGTTTCTACCAGATTACCCAAACGGTTGCTCTCGGTGAGCGAAGCACCAGGTTTGCATACCACAGAAAGGGTAAGCGAACCCTCGTTAAATTCTGGGAGAAAACTGCGACCCAGTGTAGAAAATGCAATTATTGCTGCAACCAAAAGGGCCAATGTCGAAAAAAGAACAATCCGTTTGTGCGACAAAGCCCATTCCAATGATTTTTGGTAATGATGAGTCAGCTGGCGGGTCAGCCATTTTTCTTTCTGGTTTTTAGCCAGGTATTTTTCACCCGATAACAGGAGTTTGCACAGTAATGGTGTGAGTGTCATAGCCACCACCAGCGATACAAAGAGTGATACAATAAAAGCGATTCCAAGCGGTTTCAGCATCCTGCCTTCCATACCGGTAAGAAAAAACAATGGTAGAAAAGCGACAATGATGATCAGGGTGGCATTTACAATTGATGCCTGAATCTCTTTGGAAGCATCAAAAACCACCGTAAAGGCAGATTGTCGTTCCTCTGGCGGTTTAAGCCTATCCTGACGCAGTCGTTTAAAGCAGTTCTCTACATTTATGATTGCATCGTCAACCAATACTCCGATAGCGATAGCCATCCCTCCTAAACTCATCGTGTTGATGTTCAGCCCCAACCCTTTAAGCGCAAGAATTGCACCCAGAAGGGATAGCGGAATTGCCAGCAATGAGATCAGGGTTGTTCGCACACTCCCTAAAAACAGGAATAGTATCAGAATGACAAAGATGGACCCTTCCAGGAGGGCATTTTTAACATTATTGACGGATGTTTCGATAAAATCCGCCTGCCGGAATATCTTGGTATCCAATCTGACATCCGCAGGCAGTGTTTTTTTCAGGTTGGCCAGATTGGCTTCAATCCGCCTGGTTAAATCAACCGTGTTGGTACGTGGCTGTTTTGATACCGAGATGATAATCGACGGTGTGGCATTTTCTGAAGCATAACCCATTTTTATGGCGCTGCCGATCCGGACTTCGCACATGTCGTTTATTTTGACCGGCTTACCATTAATGTTTTTAATAAAGGAAGTACCTAAGGCTTCCAGATCGGAGGTTCGTGCCATACCCCTAACCAAATATTCATTTCCATATTGGCGGACTGCTCCACCGGTAGAATTCCGGCTGATCGACTGACAAACCTCAGTCAACTCATTGATTGAAACACCGTAATATTTCATCTTTTGCGGATCGGCCAATACCTGGTATTGTTTATAATCCCCTCCGATAATGGTAACCTGAGAAACTCCCCCAGTGGCAAGCAGCATCGGTTTAACGCTCCAATCGGCTATGGTTCGCAAGTCCATCAGACTAGTGCTGTCGGCCTGGATGCCGATAAAGAACATTTCTCCCATCACGCTGGATTGAGGGGCCAGCGTAGGTTGACCAACACCCAAAGGCATCTGTGATGAAACCGTAATCAGTTTTTCACTCACGATTTGCCTGGCCTTAAAGAGGTCGGTGCCCCAATCGAATTCTGCCCAAACGAATGAAAAACCCTGGGAAGATACCGACCTAACCCTGCGAACATCAGTCGCACCATTCACGGCAGTCTCGATCGGAAAAGTTACCATTCGCTCTACTTCTTCAGGAGCCATCCCATGGGCATCTGTCATTACCACCACGGTGGGGGCGGTTAGATCAGGGAATACATCAACATCCATATTGGATGCAGTGCGTAAGCCCACGATCACCAGTACCACCGCACACAACAAGACGAAGAACTTGTTGTTCAACGAGAATTTTATTATTGTATTTAACATAGATTCAAACGATTAATGATTGTGGCCGGAATGCGCATCCAGGGTTCCGGTTGCCTGAGCCAATTTCACCAGGATGGCTCCACGGGTAATCACACGGTCGGTTATTGAGGTTCCCGCTTTGATCTCAGTCCTGATTCCATCGGATGCTCCAATTCTGACAGCTCGTTTTTCAAATAATTCAGGATGAACCTGTACGTACAGGAAAAAGTTTCCCTGATCTTCCATTATTGCGCTATTAGGCACCGTAATTACTTCGACGCCGGTAACAGTTTTCAGGTATAGCTCAACAAATCCGCCGGGAATAAAACTACCTGCGTTATCGATTTGAAAGGTCATGGGGACCAGATAATTATCGCTGTTGGCTGCGCGCCCATAGGCGAGCACTTTGCCATTCAGCTCTTCGAGGGTATAAGTTTTATCATCGTGTAGTGTCCGGATATTGGCGGAGACAATCGAGCCGAGGATCGACGCGTACTTTTGCTGCACATCGGCGCTGATCACCAGGGTTTTGTTTTGTGAAACCACAGCCACTGGCTGTCCGGCCTCAATATACTGTCCGCTTCGAACAAATAACTGTTTTATAAACCCTGTGAGAGGACTCGTTACCGATTGTCCGGCAGCGCTGAAATTCTTTCTCAGGTTCTCATAGATGGCACTCGCGTTATCGAAATCATGCTGGGCTTTCAACAGATCCTTGTCTGATACGATTTTATCTTTGGCCAATCTCACCGCCCGCTCCAGGTCGGTTTTTGCTTTTTGAAAATTATTCTGAGCTTCAGCGAACCGAACGGCCGAATTATTATCAGCCAATCCGTTACCGGCTATGATCACCAGGGTACTACCCTTTGATACGCTTTTACCTTCCAGTAGATTATCTCCCGGCAGGGAGATTATACCGCTGGTTTTTGCCACGATCACCTGTTCATCGCCCTGAGCTGATTCCACCCTGCCGGTTGTCTTGATAACCTGACCAAAGCTGCCAGATTCCGGGTGTTCAGTGGAAAAATCAATCTTCCATGACCGCTCTTTGGTAAATACAGTGGTATTGGTTTTTGAAGCAGCCTTGCTTTTGGCTGCTTCGGATGCAGACTCCTCATCGGAATAAACCACAATATCCGGAACAATAACCTGATATTCTGCTCCATCAATATTGATATCATAAACAATTCTTCCGGTGCCCTGAGTTTGCGGTTTCAGATCGAAACTGAAGATTCCCTTTCGTGAGGGCTTCTCCAATAGCTGGTTCACCTCGGAGCCATTCACGATCAATCGGATGGTCATACGACCTGATTGTAATGCCTTAAAATCAGGCAGATGAGAAAAATGTGACAGGACATTGGATGGCTGACCAACAACAAACGGTTGAGCTTCCGCAAAAACTTCGAATTCATTGGAATAAGTGGTAAGCTGAAGGTTTACTTGTTCGCTTATTACAGTGGTTTCTTCTTTCCTATTTCTGCAACCTGTCACTACCAGGACAAGTAATGCAAAAAGAAACAGTGTCTTTTTCATCGAATAAAAAATTTAAAATGTTGGATTACAATAAATTATGCACAGAGAGCGCCCCAATAACCTTGTGACTATTGCTCTGCAAAAGGAAAGAAATCTTAAAAGGTGGGCGGGCCACGCAATCCGATACTATGGGTTGCGAGCAAAGAATATCTCCAAAGGAGTAAAGGCGGAGGACCAGAAACTGTATAGAAGAATGGAAGATAACTAGTAGGATCCGGATTGGTATATATAGGCTGAAAATCAAGATTTCGGCTCAGATTATCAACAAGTGAACAGTCCAGCCTGGATGAATCAGTTGGAATAAGGTAGACTTGCTTTAATAAGCATATCTGATCATCATCCTGACCATCATGTTGGTGATTAGTAGCTTCGGAGTTTATTCCGGAGGGCTCATCAGAATCTGTGTAATGATCAGAATGAAGCCAAATAAGTCCGTCTTGATGATCATGTGGAAGAATACTATGACCAACCAATAAAATATTGGCGACGAGTATGAAAATTAAGCCTTTTGTACTTTTAAGCATCTTCCTTAAGGACAATACGCCGCCAAAGTAAACTATTAATCTGATGTCTGCAAAAATAGCAGATTTGATTGAGCACCGGGTAAATGACCATCTTTCCGCCGGATTTGATCATTTCATTCTCATAATCCCGTGCCGCAAGTCTGCTATAAAACCAGTATCTTTAACAAAGAAGACCATCCATACTGCACCATACATGTCAAGATCAACCCTCCTCTCAATATTGCTGTTTTGCTCAATCGCATCGTGGGGACAAAACCTCAGCGTCACTTTTACAGGAACAGGCGCAGCCACTCAGATCGACAGTGTTACTGCTACCAATCTTACGACAAACCAAAGTGTTACCTTACCCGGCAATGAAACTCTGGTATTGACCGTTAATACCGGAGTTCCTTCCATTCCTGAGTTAACCAATATGGGAATGGTGTTTCCAAACCCATTTTCGGGCAAGGCAACATTCACAACGATTGTTCAAAAGCCTCAATCGGTTTATTTGAAGGTTCAGAACCTTGTTGGTCAGGTAGTAGCACAATCAAAGGCTTATCTCCAATCAGGGGAGAATGAGTTTTCACTTTCTGTAACCCCTGCGGGCATTTACATAGTGACCCTATCAACTGAACTGGAAACAGCAAGTTATAAAGTCATCTGTACCGAGGCAAGTTCTGAAGAAAACAGTATTCAATTAAGAGGTAAAGGACCTGACCAGGACAAAAATCCTGCACAGTCAGGACTTAAAGGCTCGCTGACTGGATACTCACTTGGATATACATTCGGTGATGTAGTCCTTTATAGATGCATGAGCGGCATTTATACCACCATACTTACGGGTTCACCCACTTCAAACGATGGCCATATCAGCCGCAATGCTTTATCAGCATCCTGACTACAGCGAATCTTAATACGGTCGCAAGCTGGAATTTTAGAGGAATAGGTGATTTTAACTTCAGCAAGATTGTTCATTAATAAGTCCATAGAAATTTCACCACTGCCCTGTGGATTTTTTTCAGCAACTGACGCGCTGGAAATATTATTATATCCATACAATGCCAATGATGATGGGGGGTCTTTGAAGTAGATGTTGCGTGCTGTCAGCTATATGAAAAAACTTGCAAAAAATTTCAAAAAAAAAATTCCGGCCACAAGCTCTTCACTTGTCAGCCGAAATGCTGTGCAGTTTTGAAGCGGTATGTGCCACAGTTGAACACCAATAGCCGGGAGTCGGTTCTGCCCAGCTCGTGTTAAAAGTCCCTTATACTTGGGGATTTGTGTGAAGTTGGTTGTTTCAGGGGGAAAAAGTGCTGTGCAAAAAAAACATTTGGGATTTTTTAAAACTTCCGACAATTAGTTATTCTTTGAAAGTGGCTTTGATTGATTTTACAAGGTCTGTAATTAAGATCAATAAAACCAAGCAACCAAGGATGGCGGGAATTATATATATTTTTTCATAATTCACACCTTCAAACCAATTTCCAAAGACAGGAGTACCAAGCCAAGCGCCTACCCATCCGAAGAATACTTTTGAAATAAATGATTCTAAGCTCGGCCTGAGATAAAACTTGAAAACATAATGTAAAACTGCTGAGACAACAATACTGATTCCCAGCAAAATTAGAAAACTGATAACGTCCATTCCAATCATGATGAATCCTCCATTTCTTAGTTTAAGTTGTTTTTATGGCACAGCACTTTTTTTCAATTTTGATTGTATTGGAATTATAACATTTTGGTAGGTAATCTTTTGAGGAAGAATTGCTAAGAGAATTACGTCAACGAACTGAATCCATTGTAGTCAAAGTTAGGAGATAATTTGGTAAATCCCTAATAGTCAACTTCTGGATATAGAAAGGAGCGTTTTTGGCTTCAAATATTTCGGAGGTTGGATAATAAAGACTATACATCCCACGAAATAAGCCAATCTTTCTCTCAGTGGAAGGGTTACTACAATATAGTTTCAGCTTTTACTCCTCCACCATGGGCATCACCATGGTATATTGGTCCAACTTGGGCGGCCAAAATATTTAAGATTTATGTTGGTGATTCTTATAAAATTCATAGGGACTTGCTGGTAGATTCAGGAATTATTTATAAAATCTCTGGTTACCAAGTCGGAGAGTGGCCAGAAAGTTATTCCCTACATATTAAATACTCCAAAAAACGCCAACCATATGAAGTTACCGATTGGCCTTTGTTGAAAAAACTAATAAGACGAGATGAGAAAAAAAATGAAAAAATTAGTCACACACACCATCATTTGACCAGATGGTTCTTGGATGACAATCTTGAAATTGATTATCATGCTGCTCTTGAGGAATTTCACGCAACTTCTTGGGATGAAGTCAATGAACTTGAAGGAGCTGAAGAGATGAACAAGAAATTTAATCAATCGATATGGGCTATTAATCAACTACATGATAAAAAGCCAACTCTTAAAACAGACAAAACTATCGGAAGATTTCATACACCTATAACGGGTCTTAAGAAGGAGTTGAGAAGATACGTTACATATAAAGGTAAATCTCTCATATCTTTTGATATAGCGAATGCACAAGCATTCTTTTTTTCTGTTCTGCTTAATCCAGAATTATATGATCCTGCTAAAGAAGCAAATCTCTCTCCTTTTCTTCAACAATTCTGTTCTGATACATTCATTCATTCGGTATTATATTTAATGATTCCAAAAACCCTGCAATATTCAGATTTTGAGGACATAAGACTATTTCGAGATTTAGCTGTAACAGGAAATTTATATCATTATCTTAAAGATCACGTTATTCCAACAGACCGAGAAAGAGAACTCACCTACAAGAGACTTAAACAGATTGTTTTCAAGACTTTCTTTTCCGACCCCGCAAAAGCACGATTCGACAACTCAAATGCACAAGCACGGTTTAGAGCTAACTTCCCCATGTATACGATATCATTCTTGCAGCCAAAAGCGATGGATATGCCCATTTTTCATGGTTATTAATGAGGTTTGCATCGCTGATCATTGAGAATATCACTCGAAATTTTGCTCTAAAATATCCCAAAATACCCATCTTCACTATACACGATAACATTGCCAGCCACCACAGAAGGAAATGAGGGCGTTTTAAGACAGTTTTTTGAAGATCAGTGCCGGGAACTCATTGGGATTGTTCCAAAGGTTAAAATAGAGTCGTGGGTCGAAAATGCAGTTTAGAAATTACAACATTTATATGTTGGTCACCAAGGTCTTCTCTTCCTATAATGCCTCGCTATCAGGTCATTAACTTGGCTGGATGAGTATATGATCTTACGCCCTATTTTGGTGAAGGCAATTTTCCCGTTCGCTCTCCAATTAGCCATACATCTTTCTGTCACCTGTAATTTTTCACATAGCTGCTGGGTTGTATAGTATTCCTGATCATCGGCGGGGTTGACACTAATTGTCGGTTGAATTTCTACAGGGATGTCTTGCGTATCGGGAATGCTTTTGGTTCCACTCGATTTTGGGGCAACCTTTTGCTGAATATCCAGAATCCCCTGTCTTAATACCGCCAGACCATCCTTTCGGCATTGCTGAAAGATTTTATACTTTTCTGAACTGGTGGTTAGTAATTCAAGGGAATCTGCCATATCTGCTGTAAGAATCTGATCCACTTCAGCAGATTTCGATGTACATTTTATTTCCAGCTGATTCTGGCCCCGGTCCATCTCAAATATCCATGAGTCAATTTGGGATGCAATTCCCTCCACCAGCTTAATTGCTTTCGGTGATTTTATGGTTGCGATTGTTTTTCTAACCAACAAGATTAAGGTGTTTGTCAATACATCCAGTTCATTTCGATAATCATCCAGCTCTGTATAGCCCTGTACTGTTAGAAAATCCTCACGGGTTGTTAAAAGTTGATCCATCGAATGATCATCTTTAGGCCAACCTCTCGGTAAAGATTCAAGGACATCATTGAAGAACACAGAGACATCAGGAGATACAAGAGATTTCCTAAGCTTCTCCATTAGTGATTCGATGGGTGTCATGTTGTTGATTCACCGGTTTAATTAGGCATTCTATCCGCTAAAGGTAGAAAACATATCAGCTATTGTATTAAATTGCCGGGGTATTATTCCTCGAAGGTGATGTCAGATTTCGGTTCATGGGAGAACACCATCACTTGTTATCATGAAAAAAGTGTCAAAAAAGAGTGCTTTGTTTCAGTATTGTTTCAGTAATAAAACAGAAAAGTCTCTATATCACCTTGATTTACTGACGATTAGAGACTCTTTTCAGTGATCTCGGCGGGATTCGAACCCACGACCCGCAGCTTAGAAGGCTGCTGCTCTATCCAGCTGAGCTACGAGACCAAAAGGACCGCAAAGTTAATAGGATTTGAGGAAATTAACAAGATTCAAGGCTCAAGGCTCAAGGCTCAAAGCAGAAAGGAAAGGAAGAAGTCGTGAGTATTAAGGAACAAGAAGTTAGGCAGGAGCGCTTCACTAAGGGGGTGGGACAAAATGCCCCAGACAGAATTTCGGAGTAATCGAAGAGTATCAATGTTATCCACTAGCTAAACTTACATAATAAGTTCCTTCTTACACAGACTCCATAAAAATCTAGAGCCGCAGGCGTACCTTCAGGTTTTAAACGAGCTCGAGGCTCAATGTGTAATTTTAACAACCTTATT
>Ga0265292_1000613_pt1 | contig 45538 bp, 46 predicted proteins | sample Munlanlewell296A_FD_189080 | JGI IMG/M metagenome (GOLD analysis project Ga0265292, IMG submission 189080) | Leachate microbial communities from a municipal landfill in Southern Ontario, Canada - Leachate well 296A | ecosystem: Engineered > Solid waste > Landfill > Unclassified | place: Canada... | reverse complement strand
GCCGTATGTGAAGGCTTGGCCTTCAATACGGGGAACGAGAAGTCTGATAGAAGACAGAAGTCTGCCACCTTGGGAGGTGATATACGTCCAACCGTCTCGACCTTCGATTTTGACCTTGGCATCACCCTCCCTGTCCAAAACAAGTTCGTTGATTCGATACTTGGCTCTGATTGAAAGGTCTGGGAGGTCGTCTTTGGACACAAGAAAAAATTGAATACCGGAAGAAACTGGCAGACCAGCAATTTTGATAGCTGATGAACCACTCTTCTTACTAAAAACTGCTCGCCCAAGAGACCCGGTCAAAGGCACTGGGTTTTCCAAGCCTTCAAACCTGGCAAACCGCCGCCCACCTTGATCCGGTTCGTAGAAGTATTTCACAGTGACAACTTGACCAATCGTGATTCCAAGACTTGGTTGATCAGTGGTAGCCACCAGTTGGTCACCTGTTTGAAACACTTCACCGCCAGCCAAGACTGATAGTGACAAACTTGGCACGAGTTTGGAAGAATCGCCTTCAGTGTCTTCACGTCGTTCTGGTGCAACCTGAACTTTTGCCACCATATCGGAAAACACTCTTCGGCTTTGTTCTTCTTGATTACCATCATCCTCGTCAGGAGACCGAGATTTTAGTACCTCGTCAAGAGTACGAGCATACTGCCAACCATTGGCTTTTAAAGGCCAATTAGGATCTTGCCGACTGGCATATTCCCAGTCAAAAATTGTGGTCAGTTCAGGAATCTTTTGTCGGTACTCATCAAAGGTACTAGACCAATCACTGTTGTAAACAGACTGCCAAATATCAGCAACCATTCCATTTACAAGAGCAGCTCCGTCTTGACGCCGACCTCTGACCGGAGCATTACTTCCAGTGCACAGTTTTTGACCATCTGATCCGCTGTAATTTGTCACTGCAGCCAAGAACAGAAAATCCGACCTCGATCGAAGAGGATCGGTTCGAAAAAATATTTGTGTAAGTGAGATTCCACCTTCTGCAACACTAAAGACAAGAACGATGTAAGGAAAAGCCAACTGGAAAAATTCCCTTGATTTATCCTTTTCGCTCAATCCAAACTTACGCAAAGCGCCACGCCTAGCAACTTTTTCCCAGTCTTCGGAAACACCATGAGTCCAACCAACAGTTCTGACCTGTGGTGGTAGTTCGACCACATAGACATCGTGACTGGGCCAACTCTGAACAAATCTACAGTTGTCTGGCAAAACCGGAAAAACACCATTACCAGGCATGGCCGCCGAAGCTGAAACAGTACGACGAGCAGCTTTCAACCTTCCGGTTTCGTAGCCTCGTTGATCAGTCTTGATCCGATCCACTCTCAGTTCAGCCTGACCGTCTCTGAATTCGATTTCTCTGACTTCTGGCATGATCTCACCTCTTAGAAAAAAGGTTGTAAGGAACCATTCCGTCTTATGACGGACTGATTTTTTTACTATATTAAACAAAAAAAGTCAACGGAGCTCTAAAAAATACTCCTCTTTTAGCGACGTCCGTCCGAAACCCCATCAATCAGGGCGAAGGCGGACAAAAAAACCTCCCGTTTCCGGAAGGTTGAGTAGAACTAGTTTGTCGACCGCAGAATCAGGATTTACCACCCGAAACCTTGGTAAACTCCAAAGTGCGGTCATTTTCGGTGATGACGCGGTCGTCACGGACCGGTTGACCATTGATCCGGGCCTGGGAGTCAGCCGCAATGTTCAGGAATTCCCTGTAGTCGCGTCGAACCTGCCCGACAGTCTGCCCGATGAGGTGCAGAGACTTCGAGGAAGCACCACTTGAGACCTTGGTGGTATGTTCTCGACTTGGCAGAGGCGAAACAGGCTGCGGCCGCTGAGGAATTTCGTCCTCCTCGTCCTCTTCCTCCTCTTCCTCCTCCTCTTCGTAGAGATCCTCCTCTTCGTCCTCTTCGTCCTCTTCGTCGATGTCTCGAGCGAGCGGAGGCGGAGGAGCGGAAATGGTGCGAGACCTTGCTGCCGCTTCTTCCTGTTCCCTTCGGGCTGCAGCACGATCTGTTTCTTGTTGTTCACTGACTCTGCGAGCCTTCTCGGCGGCCGCATCGTCATCGGCCTTTTTCTTTGCCGCTGTTTCTTGTTCTTTGCGAACCCTCTCAGCTTCAGCTTCCTGTCGCTGTCTCTGAGCTGTGACTTCTCGCTCTGTCTGGCGACGAAGGATCTCTTCGACCAGTTCAGAGTTGTCCACAGAGTTGAGTCTTTGCCTCAGAGCCTCACCGAGACCACCGAACTCCTCGTCGAGGATCTTCTTCAAGGCCAACTTGGTTCTTCCTACGAGATCTTCCCTGGTATACATCCTTTTTCTCCTTGTTGTTGCTGGGGTTGGAAACGTGCCGGTCAGAGCTAATCAGAAACCGGACGTGGGTAAGGAACGACTGACATTTGCGTCATGTCGAAAAAAGCTTCTCCGATTTCGACCAATCTGTCAAGACTGCCCAGGTTCTGGACAACGTTGTACAGTGCCGTGCACATGAGCGCGGTCACCATCAGATTGGCGAACGGTAGCTGAGGTTCCGAAACGGCAGCCAACTCCTCACAGTGCAATTCGTGCGGCGACTTGTCCTGAGGGTTGGCCACTTCATCATGAATTTCACTCATGGTGGCGGTAAGCCACTTACCGTCTTTACGAACACACATCTGAACGTTGCCATCGATGAGGTTGTTACCCCCATTGATAACCACAACATTCTGCATCTTGCCGGCGTATTCATCGATCAGTCGACGGGTCTTGTGGTTGTCCACGCAGACGAAAACGATCGTGAGATCGTTTACCCCGTCACTGTCATCGATGAGAACGTCGATGTTGTCCGGGGTCAGGAATTCGGACACCGGAGTGAGCGAAACCCGATTGAACAAGCCGGCACATTCACTGACCTTGACTTCAGCCTTCTTGCCCATGCAAGAAAAGGCTTGTCGATCAGCATTTTTGACCTCGTAGCAATCACCGTCGATGAGGAGGATTTGCGTTTCGAGGGTTGGTTGATACTGGCAGTAGCGAGCAACTTCGGACAGCAACCGGCCGCCGACACCACCTGCTCCAACAATGACAATATTCAGTTTCATGGTTCACCTCTCTCCTTCAAAATCTCGAAAATAATCTTCGAGAAAATTTTCTTCTTCTTCTGGATCACCCACTACACCAATCCGAACGACAGAACCAGAGTCACTGAAGTTCGCCAGCGGTTCCGGTTCGATCAAGGGTGGTTCAGGATTTGCTTCTGGCACAACCTGATCGGAACTCAACTTCTTTTCAGGTGTGGGCAAAAGACTTACTGGAGGCAGTGGTTGAACAGCCGGTCTAACCAGGTGCCCACTGCGTCCTTCCTGAAATCTCACAGTTGTTCCACCGGTGCGGTGAACATAAGGTGTCATGACCGGCGATACCATTGGGGACACTTTGCTCATCCATTCCGGAGGAAAGGGGAAATCCTTTGGTTCACTTCCATCCGGAGCCTGAAGAACGATGTGTCTTCCTTTTTGAATAGTGAACCTTGGCTCAGGTTTTGGTTCTGGTATAGGTTCGGGGACACTGACTTGAGTGGAAGTGAACGGCGCAGTGAAAGCAGAAAAAAAGGTTGCTATTGGATCTGACCACGTAACCTTTCTTGCATTACCGTTACCGATCACAGTAACTCTCTGTCGACGTTCAAAAGATCGCGGTGTTGGAGGAACGAAACGTTCTGGGACGGGTACCTTGTACTCGAATTCTTTTTCTTCCACACCTTCGAGATACCGATCCAGGTCCTGATGAAACCGATGTGCATTGACCACCACAGTCGCACTGACAGTGGGATGAGACGAATTGACATTACCGATGGTCACATGAAGACCGTCGAAAGATTCTTCGTCATGCATGTCTCCGCCGCTATGAAAAGCACCGAAGTCGCAGTGGCTATGAATGGTTCCGGCCTGAACAAAACCTTCTTCTTCCAAACTGATCGTACGATCGTATCGTACGTTATTGTAAGTAGTGGTTTGTTGTGGAACAGCCACCGACCATACACCTGTCTCCTCATTGTAGAAGAGTACGACAGTTGCTTCGGTATGGTGTTTTGCGAAGACCGCGGCAAAGAAGTTGTACACCTGAGCGAACAGACTGAACGGAACCGGGTTCACAAGCAGTTCGGCTTCTTCTTCATGGTTTTCCAGGAAAGAAAGCCTGTCGACAGGAACTCGTAGGGTTGCCCGAACAATTCCGGCGTCCTTGTGCATAAACACACCGTTTCGGGCGACGACAAAGTAGTAATCTTCTTCAGGCAATTTCTTACCAGGTTTTTTTACAACGACTCTTGGTAGCATTTCTACTCTCCTTTGTTCATGGGGTTAACGACAAGTTTTCGACCACGAGGTGTCATACCAACAAAACCTTGGCGAATGAGCCACGGCTCGATGGTTTGACTTACTTCTCCTTCTTGAATATCCAAAGCTTTGGCCAAGGTCGTCAAACTGGCGATTTGTCCGTGGGCTCTGGCCAAACACTCAATGTACCGTCTTTCATCAGTTCGCAAACCATTTTCATAACCAGCCAACTCGAGCTGCCCATCAACATCATCAGTTGTGAGCAGACTACAATCTTCGGCTACGGACAGGTCGCGCATTTGAAGAAGAAGTTCGTTGAGGGTACGGGGGTTGTCTCGGCAGTTTTTGATAAGAAGGGTCATTCCGGCCGACTCCAAGGTAAACCCAAGAATCTGACAAGAACGTCGACCAATCTGAGTCATTTCTTCAGCCGAGTAAAAATCCAGTGTGTACTGAATACCAAACCGATTTCGGAAAGGTCCGAGCAGTTTGGCCGGATCAGTGGTGGCACCAATGATCGTTACCCGAGGAGCCGCGACACTTGTCTTGACCGTGCCCTTGCCTTGTTTGGTAACAACCGACAGTCGACCATCTTCCATGACACTGAAAAGCATTTCTTGCGCGGCTTTGCTCATGCCGTGAATTTCGTCGATGAAGATAATCTCATGATCTTTCCATCGAAGAACTTCGGCAGTGATGTCGGACGCGGCTTGCAACTGACGGCCAACCAATACCCGGACATCAACACCACGTTCATGAGCTATGGCCAGGGCCAAGGTAGTTTTACCAAGACCGCGCGGACCAGTAAGCAGAATGTGACGAATGGCCGTGTTGGTTCTCTTGGCTGCCAGTATTGCCTGAAGCATAAGCTTCTTGAATTTGGCATGGCCGACAACATGATCAAAAGACACCGGCCGCAACTGACTGTGCGGATCGTTGGAAACTTGGCTTTTACGAGAAACGTCTTTACGAATTTCGTCAGCCAGAATTTTACGAACCGCCGGTGGCAGGTCTGTAGACTTCAAATCATCGGCTTCAAGACCAGAAGCGATTGATGGCACCAAAGCACCACTTAATCTGACTTCTCTTTCAATTCGATCCAGTTCCTGAGAGACATTTTCAGTCTCAATGGAATCCAAGTACGGTCGAACAACTTCCTCCAAAACCATACGGATAGACATGGGGGAGAACTCCTTTTTTTTGGAACTTGTTTCTAGTTGGGAAAAATCACTCGCTGCAGCCCTAAAGCCACAAAACGAGACCCTACTTTTTACAGAAATAACAAAAAAAAGTCAAGGATTTTTGGTAATTAAAAAACCCGTAGTCTAGATGACCACGGGGTTGAGTTGTACGAGTAGCCTTGGGCTACTTCTTGGCCTGGGCACCGGGCAGGTCACGGATCGGCTTGCGCAGCACGATCACCTGACCGCCATCCTTCCAGGTCACCAGCTTCATCTTGGCCTCGTTCCAGAACTGATCGCCAGCGTTCTTGACCGCGCTGAGAAGCATGTTGAGTTCGGGACTTCCGGACTTGGGTTTGTCCGCCAGAACCTGATTGATGTAGATCCAGACCGTCTCGAGGAGATCCTGCGGTACACCCTTCCAGTTGAAGTTGCACTGGGGGCAGAAGCCGTCCACCAGATGGCACTCATGCACCGGGCAGATGTCCAAGGAAGCGATCGGGAGTTCGCCGGCCCGATGCATCTCGCAAAGGACACCGTCGATCATGGTCGTTTCACCGATCTCCACACCTTGCTTGATGAGCTCGAGGTGTTTCTCGGAGGTCGGACGGTTGATGGTGAGGGACGTCTTGTCGGCGAAGACGATGAACCTCTTGCCCCGGGCGCGCTTGTCCAGCTCTTGGATGACGTCGTCACGCTCGTTGGGTTTGTAGATCGCGAGCAGTTCGGCGTCGGACATCTGGGAAGCAAGACGCAGGGACGTGGCGAGGGCCATCATGGCGTCCTCGGAAGTCGGCCTGTGGGTCTCGGACTGGGTCGTTACGAGAGCGACGGGCTTCTCTTCGGCACGCCACAGGCTGGCCACGACACGGGCCAAGGTCTTGGGCAAGCCGGCCGCTTCGATTTCCTCGAAGGACATCTGACGGGCGGCGGCCTCGACAGCGGCTCCGGCCTTGCGCAGCTTCTTGACGACGTCGTCGGCGTTGACTGTGTCGGTGGCGTCCTGACCATCGTTGTAATCGGCCACAAGAGCCAAAAGTTCTGCCTGTTTGAAAAGGGGCTTTGCCATTGTCTTCTCTATCTCCTGATTCCCTTTTGCTCTCTCTCGCTCTGGGGAATCATTGCTGTTGTCTCGAATGGTGGCGGAAATGCCAACCGCCTAGAAGGTAGCAATTGGGGAAATTTATGTCAAGGGGGGTGAAGGGTCCGAAAGGTCTGAAGGGTATGAAAGGGGTTAAGGGTTTTTAAAGGGTATTAAGAGAGGTTAATAATAAAATTAAAAAAGACCTCTTTTGCAAGAAGTCTGAGCCAAAAGGCTATCAGAGAACGTTTTCGAAAAGAACCTGTAGGCCGTTCACAAAGGTTGAGCCGGGATCACGATTTTCCAGGCGAATTTGGTGTTGTAGGGCAGGCCGACTAAGTAGGGCCGCGGCACCTTCGGCGACGTAACCATCGATCACCAAACGGTTTACCCAATGGGCAAATTCTTGGTTGTCGCGGGCAGTGCTTATCCCCCAGAAACACGGAAAAGTGTTGTCACCCCACTGGATACCCGTAGCCCAAACCTCTGGGCGTCGTTCGAATCTTTCAAGAATCTGGTCTACCACCTCAGGGTCGGCCAATTCCTCGTACAATTCGCGAGCTAAGGCGGTTTCATCAGATTCCCTAAACTTTGGCGCACCAGCAAAAGGGCAAAACCGACCACGAGCCGACCTCTTTTTGTAACCACCGTCTTTGACTTGAAGCAAAAAGTTGTACCTGGCGACATCGCAGATCACGACACCAACGGTTCTTCCGCGGTTGTCTAAGTCATCGGTCAATTCGGTCTTGGCCCAGCTAGCCAAAGCTTCAAGACGCCGATAATTCAGGTCAACGGCAAATGGCAGACTATCGGCCGAACCGGAAAACAAGGCGCGTCCTGGCTCGATTCCAACCAGAAATGGCAGGTTGTTGATTTTTGACTGATCAAAACCAAGAAGACGAAAGAGCCAAAGATTCTTCGGCTCACGACTATCACCTAACATTTCCCTGAGCGAAATCACCAGGGGTTTACGGGCCAACATTTTGGAAAGAGCTTCCAGATTCATTGTGTCCTCCTAAAAAGTTACTGGACGCAACAGTTAAACATTAAGTTCAAAAAACGTCAACTAAAGGGCGCGTTCCCAAAAGATAGACAAGGCAATTTCGGGGGATAAAAAAGACTAATCTAGAACCCACGACTTTCCAGATTTACGTTTTGGGAACAACGCCCTAAACTAAAATCACCGCGGAAAATTTCCACAGTGATTTTATTAAATTTTCAATTTGTACAATTATCAATTTTCAATGATGGTTTTTTATTTTTTTTAAAATATAGAGCTTCATTAATTGAACATTGAAAATTCAATAATTGAAAATTTTAGTAGTCCCTTAGTTTAACAATCATTGGATGAGCCTGAATTTTTTCTAAAGCCTTGGCTTCAATTTGACGAATACGTTCGCGAGTAACATCAAATTCCCTGCCCACTTCTTCAAGAGTATGTGAAACACCGTCAGTTAAACCAAAACGCATTTCTAAAATCTTTTGTTCACGTGGCGACAAATCTTTCATGGCTTCTTGCACATAAGAACGCAGAAGCTCACGACCAGCCGCACGATCAGGCGAAATATTTTTTACATCCTCGATGAAATCTTCAAGCTTGGAATCTTCATCGTCGTCACCAACACTGGTTTCAAGCGAAACAGTGTCTTGAGAAATTTTAATGATATGACGAATCTTATCAACTTCCTCATCCATTTCTTGGGCGATTTCTTCAGGCAACGGTTCACGACCAAGATCCTGAATTAAACGACGTTCGACTTGTTGGAAACGATTAATAGTTTCCACCATGTGCACCGGAATACGAATAGTACGCGATTGATCGGCCAAAGCACGAGTGATAGCTTGGCGAATCCACCAAGTGGCATAAGTAGAAAACTTAAAACCTTTGCGATATTCAAATTTTTTGACTGCACGAAACAAACCAATATTACCTTCTTGAATAAGATCAAGAAGTGATAATTGTTTACCAACAAATTTTTTGGCAATAGAAACCACCAAACGAAGGTTGGCCTCAATAAGTCGACGTTCGGCCTCATGGTCATTACGTTCTTTACGTTTGGCTAAAGCGACTTCTTCTTCACCATTCAAAAGCGGAATCTTACCGATTTCACGCAAATACATTTGAATGGAATCTTGAGTTAAATCAGTAATATTAATTGAGGCAGCCATAGCGGCTGGATCGCTAGTCATGCGAATTGATTCCATGGCAGCAACACGTTCTGAGCGCTGGCCCAAAATTCCTTCTTTCATTTCAACCAAGTGAATACCAGTACGATCGATTTCATCTAAAAATTGTTCATAAGAATCAAGATAGTCTTCAATTTCCGGAAAAAGAAACATGACTTCATTCTCAGTAATAAAACCCCGTGTTTGACCGCGAGAAATCAGTTTTGCTATTTCATCTTCAGTTGGTGGTTTAGCCTTAACATAACGTTCAGCTGGACGTTTGACTATTTTTTTGACCACCTTGGTTTTTAAAATTTTTGGCTTGGCGGCAGCAACTTTTTTGACAACTTTTTTGGCCGGCCGAGCTGCAGGTTTTACAATATTCTTTTTTTTCTTTAAAGGCATAAGCGAAATTATACGAAGCTAACCAGTCACCTGGCTTTTTAACTAATTTCTTTAAACTCTTGCATTAGTTTATTAACAGCTTCTTTATCACCCCGCGCTTCGGCGCGGCGGAGTTCGGCCTCAATGGCTCTTCGGCGTGCATCGCGAAGTCCACCATTAAGGATATTCAATTGCGCGGCAAGCTCTTTACGGATCTGGTCCGTGGTTAGCTCGTTCGCGAGAGTTTCGCCTTGCATGCCGAGTCGCATAATCAGGGTGGCAAGGTCGTCAAACCCCGCACTTTTAGCTGCCCCGAAAACCCAGTCAAAATAAGCTGGGCTGGAACCCGACAAAAATCGAGTATAAGTATAACCGGAATTAATAAAACTGTAAAGTTCGCGAAGTTTTCCTTCTGGAACAGAGTCTTGATTGAGCTGTGTCCAAAAATCTTCCTGTAATTCGGGAACCTGGATAAAAAGGCCAAAAACCAACTCTCCAGCTAGATCAATTCTTGATTTAGCCACCGGAGCCTGAACAATCGGCGTGATTTGATTAACAACGGTTGAGGATTGGGGCCCAGTTTTAATAATAGCCCCACGTAAAACTTTTAAATCAGTACGTAATAAATCGGCAACATTCTGCAACCAATGTTCTTTTTCCACTACGTTTTGAATGAGTGCCAATTCAGGCAACAACAAATCGCTAACTTCTCTTTTAACTTCAACTTGTGACAAATCTTTTCCTTTAGTAGCTCGTTCAATTAAATATTCCATTACTGGAATGGTCTTAAGTACAGCATTGCGCCACAAGGCAGGATCTTTTTGTACAGCTTCATCAGGATCTTTACCAGCCTCTGGCGGCAGCAAAGCGACTTTAATTTGAAAATCTTTTTGCCGAGCCAAACGAATACCGCGTTGGGCGGCATTAAAACCAGCAGCATCCTGATCAAAAGAAAAAATCAAAGTGTCGGTTAAACGTCTTAAGGAATCAAGTTGTGTTTCAGTCAACGCCGTACCCGAAGAAGCTACCACATTTTCCACCCCGGCCTTGTGCGAAGCTACCACATCAAGATTACCTTCGACAACGATTACCGCTTTTTCCAATTTAATAGCTCGCTTGGCCAAATCAAGTCCGAACAATAATTCGCTTTTATGATAAACCGGGGTTTCCGGCGAATTTAGATATTTTGGACCCTCGTTATCTTTTGCTCCCGGCATAGCTCGACCAGTAAAACCGACAGTCTGACCACGAGCGTCACGAAGTGGAATCATTAAACGATTACGAAAGCGATCGATAAAACCAGAACCAGAACGACGTGGTAATAATAAACCAGCTCGCTCAGCATCTTTAGCTGGAATATTTTTTTTATCCAACAAACCGGCAAGTGTGTCCCAAGCATCCGGAGCAAAACCAATACCAAATTTTTCTAAAAGGTCATTAGTAATACCACGACGCTCAACATAATTCCTGGCTTCAGATGCAGCTGGAGAATCTGACAAAATTTTTCGATAACAAGCAGCGGCAAATTCATTGACCCGAATCAAACGTTCGTTTTCATTAGAACGAACTGTATCATAACGAGGAACTTCGACCCCAGCTTTCTTGGCAAGAGTTCGCAAAGCCTCAGAAAACTCAACCCCTTCCATTTTCATGATAAATGAAAAAATATCTCCACCCTCACCACAACCAAAACAGTGCCAAATTTGTTTTTCGCGAGAAACATAAAGCGAAGGCGTCTTTTCCGTATGAAACGGACAAATCGCCTTAAAACTGCCACCACCGGCCGGTTTAAGCTGCAATGACTCACCAACCAGGTCGACGACGTCTATTCGTCTTCTAATTTCCTCGCGAGGGTCCATAATCTGCTTTTAGTTTGCCTTAAAATACTGGTTTAAGCAAGAAATTAAAAAACAAACATCCAAAACTGTTGGGTGTTTATAATTATTAAAAAATCTACTTCCTAAAAAACCATCCCCAAAAAAGACCTAAAATCCATCCGACTACATAACCGACTGCAAAAGTAAAAGCGACCAACATCGCGGCATAACCTAAGTTAAATGGAGCAATAACATATTGGAATTCGATATGATGCAACATCAAAATCCATTCCATTAAAGGCTTGGCTAAACTTAAAGCCACTAAGAGTAACCAAACAAAATGGAAAAAGGCCATGAATAGACCAATGGTTAAACCTAAAAGGTTTTTATTTGTTTTCATAGTTCCTCCGGGTTATGAATTAAAAATTAGAAATAAAAGCCAAACAAATTCCAGTGGACAAAGTTATAATTAAACCGATTTTTTGGTGTAATTTTAATTTTTCTTTATTAAAAATAAGTCCGAGCAAAACAGCTAAAGCAATATAACCCTCACTAATACCGGTGACAATGGCGACAGGCAAATAAAGAGCAGCTGTGGCGTAAGCGATCCAAGCAAAGTTAGTAAAAAAACCCACAGAGAAAGCTAAAACTTTGTTTTTTTGCCACATGGAAATCGCCTCACCAAAACGTCTATGCCACAACAAATAAAATAACATGAAAATAAAAACTGCAGTCGCCGAAAACCAATTAATAAGTAACGGATCAGTTTCCCTGGCAGCCATGGCAAAAGTCAAACTAACGCAAGCTACACCTATAGTAGCCAACACCGCGTACCAAACCCCGCGCTCGGTATGAATAGACTTAAGGTGAGAAAAAGATTTAATAGAAACAAAGAATAATCCAAAAGTCAGAACAAAAATTAAAATTATTTGCCAAATATTAAGAGTCTCGCCAATTAATATCCAACTTAAAACACCAGCAATAACAATCTCGAAAGAAAAAACCGGTTCAATCACCGATACTTTACCCTGTCTTAACCCCTCATAATCAAACAACGATGAAACAAAAACTAAAAAAGAAGCTAGCAAAAATAACCAAATAAGCCCACCAGAAAAAATAGTCGGAATATCCTTAAAAACCAGTGGTAACAAAACCAGGGCCGCAAAGCCCGAGACAAAAAGTAAAGCCGGCCCATCACCAAACCGACGCGAACTTTTTTGAACTAGGAAATCACCAACCCCCCAACTTATGGCGGCCAAAAAAGCAAAAAGAATACCCATAGTATTATGAGTATTCTATCAGAAAAAAATATTTAAAAAAAGTTATCCAAAAATTTTACTGAAAAAACCTTTCTTTTCTTCGTCAGGTTCAACTGTTTTATTTGTAGACATGGAACGAATAACTCTGATTAGACGGTCCATTTCGTTTTGAATCATTGGCCCTTCATATTCACCACCATGCATAGCGCCCGAACCAAGATTAGATGGTTTCTGATCGAGATGAAGATTAACTTGAACACCACCGTTCTTATCTTCAACATAGGCATGGAAACGGGGAAAATCAGAACCAGCCAAACGACGAGAAAAACTGATTTGTCCACCATGACCAATGTGTTCGCCGTAACCCAAACGACGCATTAAATTTCGAGCATTATCTGCCAAAGGACCACTAATAAAATTTTGCATATTTTTTAAAAAATCCAAAAAGTATTTTTAAAATTATTCACATTTTATAATAAATTCATCCTTTAGAATAATTTTTTCAAGATCCGCAGTATCAAAAACAGAACTTTCCATTTTGTTTACCTTATAATTTGAAACAGTAACTGTTGCTTCTCCTTGAATACATTCGACTGTTTGATCGTTAAAAACCAAACTATCATCAATATCAAATAATGTCTTGACAATGTCTTGATTATTAAAACAAAACCACGGATTTCTTCTGTCACCAAGACCTTCACCCCACAAATTTGGATCTCTTGGAATCAGGTATCCTGTTTCGTCGTCAGCATAAAAACACAAATTACCTCCCAAAAAATTTTCTGGATCTGTTTCTTTATAAATTCCGCTAACCGTGATCGAACCGGTATAGTACACAGAATTATTATCTTCTTTTTCTTTTATTAAAGTCGTATCCTTATTTTGTAACTCATTTAATTCATCACTTTTTATTGAATCTTTGTCCTCGGTATATTTGTTTTCAGAAACTAGATTATTTTGTTGACCTATTTCATTACCTGGGGAAAATTTTTCCCACAAATAAAAGCCGCTAACCAATAATAAAAAAGCGATTATTATTGTGCTAATTATAATCCAAAATTTGTTTATTTCTTTAAAAAAAACAAATTTATTTTTAATGTAAAATAGTATTAAACTAATAATAACACCTAAAAGCAAAAAAATAGCATAAAAAGAAAAGTTTAGGAACATTGAAGCAGAAGACGGCGTAGTGGGATCGTATACAATATTTTCAGAAAGAAGAAGGTGAGGATTTTCTTGAGTCAATATCATTTCCATATTTGTACCCTCTACAAACGGATACGAATAAATACTATAAATTGAATCTGTTACACAGTCGCTTGGCATGCTACTGTATACATAATATTCGAAGTCTATCTTCTCAATTCCAGTATCGATCGCAGAAGTGTAAGTATCGATACAATTTCCGTCTTTAATAATATCGGATTTACTTAAAATTCCACTTACTTCAATCTGTGGTATCTTTTCTCTTTCTGTTTGAACAAATAACGGATCTAATGCCATAAAATTTTTAATTATTTTATTTAAAAATGTCTAATATAAATTTTTATTAATTATTCTGGCAAACTCCAAAGCAAATCAGAGGCATCAGAATATTCAATTCTACCAAAACGCCAGGTTTTTTTTAAATCTTTTGGTAAAAGCGTAAGAATTTCCTGCGTGACTTTTTTGGAGAAAAATTTTATTGGAATCTGTTTATTATCAATTTTTAAAAAAAATTTAGCCAGTCCGACATTTAAACCAGTGTTTCCGTTCGAATAACTTGCTGTTTCACAAAAACCTTGTTGAAACAAAAGATTATCAATTTTTTCACCAACTTTATTTTTTAAGTCTTTGATAATATCTTTACTGAATTTTCGCTTACCATCAGTATGGCCATTATAGACAAAAACCACTTCTTTAATTTCGGTTGTTGTTAACTTAGTATAACATGGCAGAAAAAAACGCGAATATCTTATTCGCAAAAAAATATCTTCCACCACAATCTTTTCCCATTTTGTAAGAAAAAACCAATAAACCAGTACAAACATCGCTACAGGAAAAGCAAATGAAGCAATGGAATCTTTTGACCAAAAAATATCCTTAGAGAAACCATGTACCAAAACAGGGATTACAATAAATAAAATCAAAAATAAAAATCCTAGTCCAAAAAAAATTAGAGTTTCGATCTGAGCCGGATTTTTATAGACTGTTTTTTTCATATTTAATACGAGGCTGACGAACCTGTGTATTGAATTTGTTTAAGTTGGCCGGAAAGTTTGGCTTCCTTTGGTAACAACCTAATAATATCGAATGTTGCTTTCTTATTAAAAAAACTTACTTTAACCCGAGCTTGTTCTGTTTTAAAAATAATTTTAAGGGCAGCAATCCTAATGGAAGTTTTGCCTTCCGAATAATCTAATTCTTCCAAAAACTCTCGTCGAGCCAAAAGATTATTCAGTTTTTCCAAAATTACTTTTTTAAAAACCTTAGCTGTTTCTTGTTCAATAAATTTATTAGACTCCATAAAACCAGTGTAAACAAAAACCGCTTCTCTAATATCGGCAATCGGTAAATTTTTAGAGCAAGGTAGGAAAGCGTATGAATAACGGATCTTAAAAAAACCATCTTCAATAACAAACCTTTCCCAACGGCGGAGGAAAAAACAATAAACCAAAAAAAGCAAGAGCAAAATCGTTAGAGTCAAAAACTGCAAAAAACCAGTTCGATCAAATTCACCAGGCCTAGGAATTAAAAGTACTGGTAAAAAAACTGCCAAAAAAATTAGCAGAAGTATTATAAAACCCTTAGTACGTTTCGGGTGCTTAAAGGTCGTTTTTTCCATAAATCATCGATTGAAAAACCGTGTAATATTTTTTATTTTGATCAGAAAAAAACTTTTCGTATAAGTTTCTGTTGTAACTATAGACGTGATTGTTGTCAAAAGCAAGGGATGAACCTGGACAAAATTTTAAAAAAGTAGTAGACATCTTATCAGGAGGCAACCATGCTCGATAACCAAACAGCAATTCAATACTTTCGTCATTACCTTCCGACCGTTCTCACAATCAATGCGGTAGTCACTATCGTCGTTTGGTGGATACTCACGAATCTCTTGGAAATCTGCGGCGCTGTCATCGAAAACCAAGCTGTTCTAAAAGCTTCACAAATCTGCAGTGACTTCGGTTTCATTCTTTTCTTCGTCTTCCTTATCCCCATGTTTCTGGCTTTCAAGAAAAATCCAACCTGGCCTGACGACCTAACCTTCATCTCCACTAAACAGAAGTAATGGTGGAGTTTTTTTAAACAAAAAAATCCCTACTAAATTAGTAAAGGATTTTTTGGCGGAGAGGGAGGGATTTGAACCCTCGCGCCGGTTTTAAAGCCGACCTAGGAGATTAGCAATCTCCCCCCTTCAGCCTCTTGGGTACCTCTCCGTTTTTCTAATTTTAAATACTGGCGGAGAGGCAGGGATTTGAACCCTGGATACCTTTCGGTATACTTGCTTTCCAAGCAAGCGCACTAGACCACTATGCGACCTCTCCAGACGAACAAAATAATACTTTAATCTTTATTAAATGTCCAGGTCTTAAATGTGACTAAAACGGCGCAAATACATATTACCAAACAAAACCATTGCCCTATGGTTAAAAAAAGAAAACTGGTTTCACCAACCCGTAAAAAATCAAAGATAAACCTGAACAAACCATAAGAACACAAAAAAGCAACAATAAAAAAACCAGTTTGAACCTTTTTTTTGCTCAAGAAAAGAAATATCAAAAAAAGCAACAAGCCGAATAATGAATGATATAAACCTAAATCGTGTCGAACTATACCATCAGGATACAAAACGCCGAGAAAAAAACTTGTTGGTTTACCTGGATGGTCGTGAATTAAAAAACAACCAATGCGGCCGATAAAATATCCTAAAGGCAAACCAAAAGCCAAAACATCAACATATTTCCAAAGATCTAATTTTTTATATTTTAGGTAGCCAATTCCGGCCAAGGCGGCTCCAAGCAATCCACCCATCATAGACATACCGCCATGCCAGATGGCAAAAACTTCCCAAGGGTTAGATAAATAATAAATCGGCTCGTAAAAAACAATATGAAAAATTCGGGCCCCAATCATGGAACCGATTATTATCCAACCAAGAACATCCCAAACAACAACGGATTTTAACCCACGTTTTTTCGCGATCCAAGCACTGGCCGTTGCCCCAGCCAAAAAACCAAGGGCCACAAACAAGCCCCAGGTTTGAATTGTAATAAAACCAAGAGAAATTGTGGTTGAGGTGATGTAAGGGATCACAAAAAAATTTTCTAATTTTCGAATTATTTAATTTTCGAATTATTGAGAACTATTATTTTTAGTCTTATCATATATCGAATTAAAAATGTAAAAAATTTCTCTTGCTTCTTTTTCGACGAGTAAAATAATATTAGAAAATTCTGGTACCGAAGCTTGTAATAATCCCAACCAATAGACTGTTTCTTTGGCTTCTTTTTTTACTAAAGCAATTTTATGAATAAAGTCATTTCTTGACTCGGCATTATTAGCTTCACAATAATTTGCCCCAATACTGGTTCCCGACTTAAGTAATTGCCTTATAATATTTTCGGTAAAAATATTTCGCGGTATTTTTTTGGAAAGAAATATAACTTCTTTTCCAAATTTTGTAGTTCTATCTTCTAAATCAAAACTTACCTCCATAATTAGAAAATTCAGTAATTCAATAATTTGAAAATTTTCTAAAGCTTTGGCTGTTTAAGATGCCAATCGGTCAAACTTTGATAAAACTTCCCTACCCTAAACAAACAAGTTTCGTCAAAAGGTTTAGCCATTAACTGCAAGCCAATTGGTAAATCCTCATCAAAACCGCAAGGTAGTGACATGGCGGGAATACCAGCCAAGTTAGCGGAAACTGTATAAATATCGGAAAGATACATGGCTAATGGATCTTCAAATTTTTCGCCAAGATTCCAAGCAATGGTCGGTGAAGTAGGTGTAGCGATAACATCCACTTGTTTAAAAGCTTCTTCAAAATCACGACGAATAAGTTCGCGAACTCGCAAAGCTTTTTTGTAATAAGCATCAGAGTAACCCTTAGACAAAGCAAAACTACCGAGCATGACTCGACGTTTTGTTTCAGCCCCAAAACCTTCGCCTCTAGCCTTAAGGTAGGTAGCCAAAAGATTTTCCCCATCAACAGCGTGACCGAAACGAATTCCATCCATTCGAGCCAGGTTAGAACCAACTTCACACGGCATAATTATGTAATAAACCGCGATGGCATATTCTGTATGTGGCAAAGAAATTTCTTTGACTTCGGCACCATTGGTTTTTAATAATTCCACAGCCTCAAGAACAGCCTTTTTGACTTCTGGATCCATACCTTCAACAAAATATTCTTTTGGTAAACCGATTCTTAGACCTTTTATATCATTAGGAATTAATTCGGGAACAACAACATCCATTTCAACCGCTGTAGCGTCTTTATCATCATTGCCGGCAATCACAGAAAAAACTTCGGCTACATCATCAACAGTACGAGCACAAGCACCTATCTGGTCAAGTGATGAAGCGAGAGCAATGGCTCCATAACGACTAACGCGGCCGTAGGTGGGCTTCAAGCCCACCACGCCGCATAATGCGGCGGGCTGACGGACAGAGCCACCCGTATCAGTACCCAAGGCAGCGGGCACAAAACCGGCAGCCACGGCCGCGATTGAACCACCAGAAGAACCGCCCGGAATTTTTTTATTATTCCACGGATTTTTGGTTGAAAAAAAGGCCGAATTTTCTGTTGATGAACCCATGGCAAATTCATCCATATTGGTTTCGCCGATAATAATGGCTCCGGCCGTACGAAGACGTTTTATAACTGTAGCATCGGAAGTTGCCTGATAATTTTCTAAAATTTTGGAACCAGCCGTGGCTTTACGCCCTTGAACAAGAATATTGTTCTTGATAGCAACCGGGATACCGGCCAATGAAGGCAAATCTTCACCAGCAGCACGACGACGATCAAACTCACGAGCCTCAACTAAAGCTTCGTCTTCAGCTACATGCAAAAAAGCTCCGATTTCGTGATCGTGTTCTTTAATTCTTTTTAGAGCTTCTTGGACTAACTCTTCGCTGGTGATTTTCTTATCAGACAAAAGTTTTTTCATTTCACTGATTGTCAAAAAATTCATAATTTTATTTTTTAATGTAGCGAGGCGAGATTTCTCTCGAGGCGCTCGGAATGACTCGAAAAAATTACTCGGTACGACTTTCAAAAACTGCCGGCACTTCAAGCAGCGCACCTTGCTTTCGTGGAAAAGAATTAATAACTGTATCGCGTTCGCCCAGATCAGAAACCTGAGGTTCATCAACTCGCCAAACATTATTAGAAACTGACCCAGTAACCATTTCTGGTACACCGGAAGTATCGACCTTATTCAGTTTGTCTACATAACCTAAAATTGAAGTCAAATGACCGCGGTATTTTTCAACTTCCTCGTCCTGCAATTCCAAACGAGAAAGTTTGGCAATGTGTTTAATATCTTCTTGTGATAAATCCATATTTCATTTTTTTACAGCTATTTTATTTAAAATTTTATTGATTCTTTCCTCTAATTCATTCATGGACTGATTAAAAGTCTCCGATTGAATTTTACCAGCAAAACTCAGAAATAATTCTTCGTATTCTCCATTGCGATTAGCAATTTTAAAACCGCACAAATTATACAAAGCTTCTATAACATAACTCCGCATGGCATCATTACCTTCTTCATTATTACCAAAACTTCTTAATTCAGCCAATAAAACCGGGGCGCTCTTGGCAATATCTTTCTTTTTGGCCAAGGCTATATAAAGAATACTGTCTTGCTGCCCACCCTTAATAAGAGCAATAAGTTCGTCGGTGGTTAAATTTTCAGCATCTACCAACTGAGCCGACATCATGGCTTCGGCGTAATCTTTCCAGTTGTCGTAATCTTGAGGATCAATATACATAAATTATTTACTAATCAACTGTAAAAAATCTTTTTCAGATAAAATTTTAACCCCTAATTTTTTGGCCTTATCAAACTTTGAACCAGGTTCTTCACCAACAATCACACCGGTAGTTTTTTTGCTAACCGACTCAACTGGATCAGCCCCAAGAGCCCGAAGTTTATCTTTAGCTTTGTCACGACTCATGGAAGCAAGTGTACCTGTTAACACATATGTTTGACCAGTAAGCGGAAGATTAATTTTAGGCGGGACTTCGCGAATAACTGTGATTCCATTCTTTAAGTAATCTTCGATCATTTTTTTATTATGTGCTTCTGCAAGAAACGTAACAATACTATCAGCCACAACCTCACCTACCTGCGACACAGCCATCAAATCTTCTTTAGTGACGGAGATAAATTTTTCCAGCGAGCCAAAATTAGTCGCCAGATCTCGAGCGGTTTCTTCTCCAACATTTTTTATACCAAGAGCCAAAATAAAACGCGAAAGTGAAAGTTTTTTCTTGGCTTGAATTTCGTTTACTAACTTGTTGGCCGAGACTTTGGCAAAGCGTTCTAGACCCAAAAGATCTTCGGCCGACAAGGTAAATAGATCAGGTGGAGCTTGAACAACTTTGTTATCCATTAGTGAGCTGACTATTTGTGGTCCCAAGCCATCAATTCCAAAAGCCCTAGCCGCATAAAGTACTCGTTCACGATCTTGGGCGTAGCAGTGACGGTTAGTACAGACCAAAGCCACTTCACCCTCACGACGCTCAACCAACGAATCGCAGACTGGACATTTAGTTGGCAACTTAATGGACTTAACATCAGCTGGGCGCATTTCCTTTAATACCCCCTTAATCTTGGGAATAATATCGCCAGCTTTGTAGACAACAATTGTATCACCAACTTTAACTCCCAAACGCTCAATTTCATCAAAATTATGAAGTGAGGCGTGCTTAACAGTTGTGCCACCAAGCCAGGTTGGTTTAACTACTGCCACCGGGGTGAGAGCTCCGGTACGACCAACAAACCATTCCACGTCTTCAACTACGGTAGTAACCTCCTCGGCCGGAAATTTCCAAGCCACCAAACCGCGTGGAGTCTTACCAACCACCCCAAGTTTTTCAAACGCCGAGTTGTCGTTAATACGAATAACAGTGCCATCGATCCAATAATCCAATTTACCACGACGTTTCTGCATTTTATTCCAAAAATCATTAACTTCTGACACCGAATTAACCAAACCGCCTTCAATATTAACTCTAAAACCAATAGCTTTTAAAATTTCCCATTCCTTATCATGAGTTTTTTGACCAATATCAGTTACTAAATCCCAAGCAAAAAACGATAAACCTCGACCGGCGGCGATTTTAGGATCAAGCTGGCGCAAACTACCAGCCGCGGCATTGCGCGGGTTGGCAAAAACTGGTTTTCCTTCTTTTTCCATTTGTTGATTAAATTTTTCAAAAGCCTTAACCGGAAAATAAACCTCACCACGCACCTCTAATTCACCTTCGGAAGGATTTCTGACGTCAAACTTATTACCTATATCATTAAGTCGAAGTGGAATAGCTTCGATCGTCTTTATGTTTGAAGTAATATCTTCGCCAATCGCACCATCACCGCGAGTAGCCGCGGTTATAAGTACTCCATCAATATAACGCAAAGAAATAGCCAAACCATCGAGTTTTACCATGCAAAAAAGTTTTGGAGTGGTGGAGTCATGGAGTGGTGGAGTCATGGAGAGTCTTTTGATTCTCTCGTACCACTGTTCAAATTCTTCGGGAGTAAAAACATCTTCGATCGAAAGCATCCGGACTCGATGTTTCACTTTCTCAAACTTCTCCAAAGCCTTACCACCAACCCGTTGGGTGGGCGAATCAGAAGTTATAAGTTCAGGAAATTGTTGCTCTAACTGGTAAAGTTCGTGTTTTAAGGAATCCAAAGCCGCATCGGAAATTTCTTGCCGATCTAAAACATGATATTGGTAGCGATGATGATTAATAGAATCGCGTAATTTTTCAATTCTGGCCTTAGCTTCTAAACGGTTCATACGGCCAATATTATACCAAAAATAAAAGCCCCAATGGAAGGGGCGAAGTGAAACAGAAGATTTCGACTACAGGGCGTGTTCCCAAATGATAGACAAGGCAATTTCGGGGGTAAAAAATGACTAATCCAGAACCCACGACTTTCTGAATTTACGTTTCGGGAACAACGCCCTACAAGCCGATTTCTTCATTGGCTAAATGACGTAAGATCAGTGAAGCAATTGCCAAAGAACCAGCCAGAGCCATTTCGGTTATTACAAGCCAGACAATCGGCAGAAACAAGGCGGTAAGTACAAAAGCAGTAAAACTAATGACCACACCGCCAACACACCAATGAAAGGCACGTTCGAATTTGTGGTAGAGGAATGATTTCTTGGTCATGTATTTTCCTATCTGAAAAGATGTTGATTGCGACACGCGACAAGAAGCATTGTTTTTTTCTTTTCACGCCAGTAACTATAAAGAACACGGGAAACAAAACCAATACCAGCGGCAATAAATGCCACAAACAAAGACCCATAAATCACGCTGGCACAAGATAAAAATTTGATGACAAAAATCCCCTCGGCCAAAAAGTAGTATAAAAAGAACGATAAAGCAGTCACGGAAACTGACAGTTCAAAGGCGCAACGACTCCAGAAAACCCGATTCTCCAAACCTCGGTATTGAGGATTTTCGGCAATAAGAATCGAACGAACTTTGTAGCGAGAATACATGAAAACTCCACAGCTTTGATGAATAAAAGCCAGAAAAAAAATACCTTAAAAAACAAAAACCGTCAATCGTTTGACGGTTTCCTTTAAAAAAATTATTCAACCGAACATGCCCCGGACTTCATACCCTCCGGAGTCGCGCAGTTTAAGCCTCTTTGCAGCTCAGCCGAAGTAATAGCGTGTTCTAATTCAAATTGAATCACGTATGACTCACCGTCTTTTATAGCTAAATAACAAAAAGCATTGGCTACCCCACCACAAGATGATAAACCATTGAGACCGTTATCAGGCGCAACCGGAACAGTTTTGATTAAAATTCCTTCAGTAGTTGCGTCACAAGAAGACTGAAAACCTTCAGTACTTAAACACCCAGTCGAGCCGTAACCCAAAGCAGCAACATTATCGGTTATCGGGTAACTACTTCTGGCTATAAAAAAATTCTCTAAAGATACTTGAACTTGTCGCACATTCGAAAGACGAACGGCATCGCGAGCATTAGCCCGGGCTGATGAAACCGCCACTGCCGAAAGAGTTCCGATTAATCCTATAACAGCAACAACGATTAAAATTTCTATTATGGTTACACGTTTTTGATCAGTCATATTAAAGGGGTGTTAAAAGATTTTTAATTTGTCCAGCTAGGTCGTGCGGGGTTATTTGGCTTTTAAGAAAATATTTATTAGCACCAATTTCAATAGCTCGAGTAATTTCTTCGCGGTCACCTAATCCGGTTAAAACGACGATTGGAACTTTTGATGTTAATTCATCAGCTCGTAAATTTTTAATCCAATCAAAACCAGCTTTTTCCTCCAAAGCCACATCAACAATTATTATATCAGGAACCGCTCGTTTAATTTTTTTTTCGGCCTCAAAAAAGTTTTTTACTGCTTTTGTTTGAAATTTATGCAAAGTAAAATGACGGGTACAGATTTCCGCAAAAAAAGTGTCATCCTCGACCATTAAAACTGCTGGCTTACGGCGCATATTAATCGATTTCCCGCATAGCTAAACCAATTGACACGGCAAGTTTTGGACCAATTTCATCAAGGGCCGGACGAAGTTCATCAGGGGCAATTACCCTAGCCCAAGGATCACCAACATAAACATTTACATTCATTGCTTTAGTCAATTCTTCAACCAACGATGGCAGATGAGCCGAACCGCCGGTTAAAATAATTTTTTCAATTCTTTTTCCATCGGTTAATTCCATTTTCGAATAAGATTCGGCGGCAAACTTAATCTCATTTAGCATTGGCTGAAGAATTGAACCGATTACATTTGATAAACCATTTGGAGCTGCTGATTCAGAATCAATATTAGTGCCTAAATCTTGCTTAAATCTTTCAGCTTCTTCTTCAGAAACATGAAGCAACTCCATAATTTTTTTGGTAACTGTACCACCACCAACATTAATACTACGAGTTAAAAATGGCACACCTTTTTCGACCACCATCAAATTGGTACGAAGATAACCCATATCAACAATCATAACCGTGCTTTTATCTTTTCCGACCAAAGCACGAATCAAAGCAAAAGCTTCAGTGTCTAGAGCTACTAATTCAATTTTTGATAATTTAAAAATTTCAATATATTTTTGAACCAAAGTTTTGGCCGCACCTGTAACTAACACGCGAATATATTCAGGTTTTCTTGTTTCATTTGGGGCCAGTGGTGCAACTGGTTTTTCTCTTTTAATCGGATCAATAAAAGTTGAGTAAGTTATCATGTCTTCAAGTGGCATTGGGGTAAGTTTTTTTACTTGCTCGTTAACAGCAAACTTAATTTCTTTTTCATCTTTTCCACGTGGCACGGCTACAATAGCCGAAAAAACACTCGAGAGTGGCAAAGCACCAATAGCCCTGGTTGAAGTCATGCCAGATTGTTTAAAAATAGAAGTAATCAATTCAGAAGTCCCTTTAGGATCTTCCAACGGATGAAGAGCATCGGCTGAGCTACGTTCTGAATAACCGTAGGTAATGAGACGACCACGGCCTTTTTCATTCATTAACTCAACAATCTTAATACCACCAGCACCAATATCGATGCCTAAATAATTTTTAGTTGGTTTTTTCCCGAAGCCAAACATAATGTGTCCACCGAAGCTTATTGCGAAGGTGAGTATGTTTATTATAGCACAAAAAAGGGTTGAAAAGGACTAAGGGATTAGAGGAGTTTAAGAGGGTGTGGAAAACCAAAACCTGTGCCTTTTTAACACAGGATTTGTGGTCCTGATTTAGGTAATCATACCCTTGGCGGACTCAACGGGATTCGAACCCGCGCCCCAAGGTGTCAAACCTTTGTGAAGCTAACCACTACCTCCACGAGCCCGCATTTTAGTCAGAATTTTAGTTAAACAAAACAACTCCCCAAAAGATAAAAAATATCTTTTTAATGGGAGCTGTTTTATTGACACCTTGAGGAAGATTCCTATAAGAAACCTCACTAGGTTAATTATATTCCATCACAAAATAACTTTTTTATCAATAATAAATTTGTGGATTAATTTTATAAATCAAGGTTTTCTAATAATTCTTTTTGCTTACGTGAAAGATTTTTTGGTGTTAAAACTCTAACTGTAACAATATGATCACCCCGGCCACGACGGTTACCTACTCCCTTACCCCGCAAACGAAATTCGGTATGTGATTGTGTACCGGCAGGAATTTTCAATTCAACTTTACCATCAACGGTTTCTATATCAATAGTTCCCCCAAGAGCGGCCATAGTAAAACCAATAGCTGCCTCGGAACGTATATCAAAACCATCACGAACAAAACGATTATCATCTCGTACGTGTAGGCGAACATACAAATCGCCGGCCTGACCACCTTTAACAGCCTCACCTTGGCTATATAAACGTAAGGAATTACCGTCTTCAACTCCAGCCGGAACATCAACAGACAAAGTTTTTTTGTTTTTTTGTAAACCAGAACCACGACATTCGTTACAAGTTTTTTCTGGTGTTTCCCCGGCCCCAGCGCAAGCCGAACATTCGGTTTTACTTTGTATGGCACCTAAAATAGTTCGTTGAACCCGAACCTGATAGCCAGCCCCATTACACTCGTTACATTTTTTCATTTTACTACCTGGTTCAGCACCCACTCCGCCGCAACGTGTACAATTTTCTGTTTTATTAAAAGTAATGTCTTTAGAAGCACCAAAAACGCTTTCTTCAAAAGACAAAGTCAAATCAATCTGTAAATCACGCCCTTTGGCCGGACCACGACGCCGACCACCACCAAAACCAAAAGCACTGCCAAACAAATCTCCCAAATCACCAATATCACCAAAATCAAAATTAACACCGCCCTGACTAAAGCCACTGTAACCACCGCCCGGGAAACCTTGAGCACCATCAAAAGCCGCTGAACCAAATTGGTCGTAACGCTGACGCTTTTCCTGATCGCCAAGGACTTGGTAAGCCTCGTTGATTTCTTTAAACTTGGCTTCGTTACCACCAGCCTTATCAGGATGATGCTGGTGCGCCAAAGCTCGGAAAGCTTTTTTAATTTCTTCCGCGGAAGCGTTTTTATTTACACCCAGTGTTTGGTAGTAATCTTTACCCATAATTGAAGTTTACGAATTTCAAAAATTACACGAATTTGCTAATTTAATTATTATACTCCACACCGTCATTGCGAGGAGCTTTTAATCCTTAGCGACGAAGCAATCTAGAACACCACCGTCTTTACATTCACAACATTAACCACTTATTTCACAAAACAAATCTTTCCATTCCGGATTCATTTCTTCGATTAACTTAACTTTATCTGCCCGTGAGCCGGCTTTGATTTGTTTTTCTCTATCAATAGCAGAACAAATACTTGAACCACATTCATAATAAACTAGTTTATAGCAGTTATAACGACCGGAGAAACTATTTTTATTCTTTTTGTTCTTATGTTCCAGTATCCGTCTAAATAAATTATTAGTAACTCCGGTATACAAAACAGAATTAGTGTAATTGGTAATAATGTAAACGCAGTAAGACATACTACGCGGATTAAACTATCGACACGGCGGCGTTCGGGATTGCTTCGTCGCTGGATTCTCGGAGCTCCTCGCAATGACGGCGGCGTACAATTGGCCGAGAATGATTAATAATGCTTAAACTTTTTAATTAACCCGTAAATCAAATACGAACACATTGACCAAAAAATCGTCAAACCATTCCCTCTATTCTTTCAACCGATAAATCCAAATAAGATTCAACCAAATCATCAGCACCTGGCAATTGATCATTATAACGTTTATCGATAATACCAACGACTGGTAACCCAGCAGCTTTGGCACTAGCCACACCATTTGGTGAATCCTCAAAAGCCACACAGCCACCCTTATCACAACCAAGTCGTTTAGCGGCCTCCAAATAAACATCGGGGGCTGGTTTACCGTTTGCAACTTCATCAACCGAAACTATCAAATTAAATAAATCCAACCAATTAAGTCGCGTTAATTGTTGTTCCACATATTCTCGCGATGAAGCAGTGGCCACAGCGGTTTTTATTCCAGAATTTTTAAGATTTCGCAAAAAAACCTCGACTCCGTCTTTTGGTGTTACACCTTCTTGTTCTTCAATCTCTTTATAAGCTGAAGAAAATCGTTGGCCCAACTGTTCCAAATCTTCAGATAAACCATAAGTTTGGGATAAAAAATCTGCACTGTACAACATCCCCTTACTCATCATGTGTTTTTGCAATTTTGGATCGTACTGTTTATTGAATTCAGCCAAAACTTTAGTAAAAGCTTTGGACCACAAAGCCTCGGTGTCAACCAAAGTACCATCAAAATCGAAAATAGCAGCTTTTAACATATTTTAATCTCTCTTCTCTAAAGCTAACCCGATGAATAAAAAAACGAAAATAACGGCAAAAAAAGCGGTAACTGCATGCCAATCAGCAGCCAAGGATAGGGCTTTGTAATAGCCAGGACACAATTCTTTACCTGGTTTTACCTCCATTGAACAATCACTAGCCCGAACAGTAGATTGAAAAAACCATGATTCAATAGACGTCGAATCCCCCACACCTTCCTTAGCAGAAGATGCGGGGGCTTGCTGGACAACTTCCATAATTACTCATCCTTTTTTTCTGTAAACTCGGCGTCAACCGGACCGTCTTGTTTTGGTGGTTCTTGAGCTGGCGGAGTTTGACCTGGAGCTTGACCTTGTTGGTACATCTTGGTAGCCACTTTTTGAGCAGCGTTAGTTAATTCATCAGCCGCTTTTTTGATGGCTTCATGATCATCACCATCTTTAACTTTTTTGAGAGCTTCAATTTTTTCTTCGATTTCTTTCTTTTCTTCTGGCGTAGCTTTATCACCAGCATCTTTTAACATTTTCTCGGCTGTATAAATCATGGTCTCGGCCATGTTTTTGTGTTCGATTTGTTCACGCTTCTTGGCATCTTCAGTAGCATGGGCTTCGGCCTCACGTTTCATGCGTTCCACTTCATCTTTATTTAAACCAGTGGAAGCGGTAATGGTAATGCTTTGTTTTTGGTTGGTGGCCTTATCAGTCGCCGAAACACTCAAAATACCATTAGCATCGATATCAAAAGAAACTTCGACTTGAGGAATTCCACGCGGAGCTGGTGGCAAACCGGAAAGCATAAACTTGCCGAGAGTTTTGTTGTCAGCAGCCATTGGACGTTCACCCTGAAGCACGTGGATTTCCACACTCGGTTGATTATCGGCTGCAGTGGAAAAAGTTTGTGATTTGGAAGTCGGAACAGTGGTATTACGTTCAATTAATGGGGTCATGACACCGCCTAAAGTTTCGATACCGAGTGAAAGTGGAGTTACATCTAGAAGAAGAACGTCTTTAACTTCACCAGCCAAAACACCACCCTGCACTGAAGCGCCAATGGCTACCACCTCATCAGGATTAACGCTAATATTTGGTTTTTTACCAAAATATTCTTCAACCTTTTTCAAAACCAAAGGCATGCGGGTCATACCACCAACCATGACGATTTCTTCGATTTCATTTTTAGAAAGTTTGGCGTCACGAAGTGCAGCTTCGACCGGACCAAAAGTTTTATCAACCAAATCCATAACCAATTCTTCCAACTTGGCGCGAGTCATGTTTAGGGCCAAATGTTTTGGACCATTGGCATCGCTGGTAATGAAAGGTTGATTGATTTCAGTTTGCTGAGTAGTGGAAAGTTCGATCTTGGCTTTTTCGGCCGCATCCTTAATGCGTTGCAAAGCTAACGGATCTTTAGATAAATCAATTCCCTCTTGCTTTTTGAATTCACTGATAATCCAATCGATTAAAATACGATCAAAGTCATCGCCACCCAAGTGAGTATCACCATTGGTCGACTTAACTTCGACAGTGTCGGCAGAAACATCGAGTACGGAAACATCGAAAGTACCACCGCCTAGATCGTAGATAAGAATTTGTTGACCAACTTTTTTATCAAAACCATAAGCCAAAGCTGCGGCTGTAGGTTCGTTAATAATACGTTTAACTGTAAGACCAGCGATTTCACCGGCGGTTTTGGTGGCCGCGCGTTGGGCATCATCAAAATAGGCCGGGACAGTAATGACAGCTTCGGTAATTTTTTCACCCAACTTTTCTTCAGCGTCTTCTTTTAACTTTCGCAAAATCATGGCTGAGATTTCTTCTGGAGTATTTTCTTTATCACCCATCATTATGGCCACACCATCACCACGACGTTGAATTTTATAAGGCAAAACCTTAAGGTCACGTTGAACTTCGGCGTCGTCCCAGCGGCGGCCGATTAAGCGCTTGATGGAATATAAAGTATTCTCTGGATTAGTGACAGCTTGTCGTTTGGCAGTAGCGCCAACAGTGCGCTCGCCAGATTTGGAAATAGCAACAACAGAAGGAGTGGTGCGTGCACCTTCTTTATTTTCTAAAACTTTTGGTTGTCCGCCCTCGATTACGGACATGCAGGAGTTGGTTGTACCGAGGTCAATGCCGAGTATTTTGGACATATGTGTTTATAATGTTTAAGTGATGGAGTGATTTAGTGGTGGAGTGGTGGAGTGTTGGTTTTTTAGGTTGGGTTGATTTTAAATTAATTTTTTATTAAACTCTAATTTTTTAAAAATTTCCGAACGACATTCCTTGATTTCATCCCATAATATATCTCGCAACTCGTTTAACTTACTTGTCTGTTCTGAAACAATGTTTTCTTTTTTTCCAACTTCAAAATAAATATCTGTAATCTGTTTAAATATCGCTGAACACCTATCAATCTTTTTCATTATATCTTCTGAAAAATACACCTGGGCAGAACTCAACCTATCTAATGTTTCTTCAATTGGGCTTGATGCTAAAGCAGTTAAACATTTTCCTCTTGAAAGCCAAAAAAATATTTCATCAGTTTGCCGTCGTATCAAATTTAACTCGAAAAAAATCTTTTCTGTCTGCTTCTGTAAGTTAAAATAAATTTCTTTTTGTAAAGCACTTTGTCGGTCGGTTTTATTTTTTTCTTTATCAAGAAAATGTTGAACAACAACGGTAACTAATGCACCTATCAAAGTTCCAGTTGCAATAAGACCTAGAGAATTAATGGCGGTTAAAATATTAATAAGATTCATAAAAATTTATTTGGTTTGAGTCACGAGGCGAGATTCCTCCGTGGTGTTCGGAATGATAGGTGGTGGGGACAGCCGGGTGAATCCCCCACCCCACCCTCCCCCACTCTTCGACTCGGCTCAGAGTGGTCTGAGGAATCGAAGACCACTGTGGCAGTGATGGAGGGAGAATTAATTTTTTATCCACCTATAATCACGGAAATCATTTTAATCATTTGAATCAAGGTTCAGACAACCAACGATCCGATTCTAACCTTTTCATCTCTTTCCTTCTCTTTCCCTCCCTTTAATTCCCTTTCCTTCCCTTTCGTTAAACCGAATTAATTACCACCTTTGCCGGAAACACCACCTTGCCATCAATCTTCCAACCACGCTGGGTGACTTCTAGAATTATTTGATCTTCCCTTTCAGCTTCTCGACGACTACCAGCGGATTCGTGGAACTCAGGATTAAATTTTTCACCCACTCCATCAAACGGTTCGGCTCCTAATTCTTTAAGGGAATTTTCCATTTGAGTTTTAATCATGAGAATACCACTAACCCAAGCCTCAGCGGTTTTATCATCAAGAAAAGGACGATGTTTGGTGGCTTGCTCAAAATTATTCATGACTGGCAATAAATGGAGCAACAATTCAATAGTCGAAGCCCGACGCATTTCGCCGCGCTCGCGAGCCAGATCTTTTTTTAGATTGTCGTAATCGGCCAAAGCACGCTTCCAGCCGGCGAGGTATTCGTCGGTTTTGGTTTGAAGGGCGGCAAAGGACTCAACTGTATCAACTGGTTTTTCTTCTTCGTTTTTTTGTGGTTCGTCAGACATATTTATTCTTCTTCGTTTTCTTTTAAAATTTCTTTAGCTTCTTCAATTAAGGATAGATTCTTTTTATAGTTCATACGCAAAGGACCAAGCAACCCGAGGAAACCGACAGTATTATTTGGTAAACGGTATTTAACCAGAATCGCTGTCATGTCATCACCAAAAGGATTTTCGCTGCCGATCATGACTTGCGGTTCAGAAGACACTTGATCGAAAATTTCTTCGGCTACCTCGTCAAACCTATCAACCATGGAAGACAAGCTTTGCAGCATTTCTAAATCGCGAAAATCGGGTTTTTGGAAAAGATTAGATACACCAGTGTAATAACTGCGGTGTGGGCCAAAGGCCACGATGGCGGTTTCGCCAGAAAGATCAACCAAGGTTTTAGCCATGATTCTTAAAGTCATTTCATCATCACTGGAAGAAGAGACGGCCTGACGTAATTTGGAATCGGGTTTAGAGGTATGTTTGGACTGAACAAAATTGCGTAAATAATATTCGTAAGCCTTTTCTGTAGGAATACGGCCAGCCGAAGTATGCGGTGAACGTAAGTAACCTTCGTCCTCTAGGGCCATCATTTCGTTACGAATAGTGGCTGGCGAAACTTCAAAACCACAGTTTTCACAAAGATACTTTGAACCAACCGGCAAAGCCGTGCGAATATATTCTTCAATTATGGCGCGTAATATTTGTTCGCGGCGAGTGTCCATATTGGTTATCGTCTGGGGGTTAGGGTTTGGGGTTTAGGGATGGACTGTAACTGTTTTGAGTGGACAGGGGTTAAGGGACAGGGGAAAGGGATGGATTGTAATTATTATTTTAAAGAATAAGGCTTCCTTCCCTATACCCTTCTCCCCTATCCCCTAAAAACAAAATTAGCACTCCTATTATAAGAGTGCTAATTTTTGATGTCAAGAGCAAAAACTTTTATGTATACAGCTTATGAACCAAAACCATCCCTTATTTCTTTATAAGCCTGTTTTCTGGCTTTAACCGATTGCTCCCAGGCTTCTTCTGTATGGTTTGGTGGTTTTGGCCAATAACCTTCAAAAGCTGCTCTATTTATTGGATCGTTTGCCAATCTTTCTTCAGAAGCCAAATCTCTTTCTTTTCTACTTAATAATCCGATTTTATCTCTATAACTCATTCCGGAAAATTCGGCTTGTAACTTTGCCTTTTCAGAAGCCACCAAAGGAGCTAAAGCCGCTTCATCCCTTTCGCGCCACTTTCTTCTCATGTCCTCTAGTGTGGTTCTTGGTGGTTCTTGCAAGACAGGCTCTTGTCTGACGGTTTCTCTGGGCCGAAATACTGGAACATTTCTTTCCGAATTAAATTCCCTCTGTGGTTGCGAACTAGCAGCTTCACGCCTACTGGCTGGAGTAAACATTGGCACGTTCCTTCTACTTGTACCAGGAGCTTGCCACGCAGCGTTCTGTTCTTGCTGTGGATTAAAACGGTCCATAATAAATATTTTAGGTTTCTAATTCAATCTCTTGTCTAACTTCTCTTTTTTCAATCTTTTTAGACTTACTCCATTGTTGAACCTTATCTTTATTTCTTTTTAACAGTTCGCGGAAACGTTCTGCCCCCAAGATACTAGGGACAATAACATAAGCGGCACCAGTCTTGTAGCACTCAACAGCTTCTTCAACTGATCTGGCAGCAACAATGACTGTACCCTTAAATTTTTCCCCACGCAAATAGGTTAATAATTCTAAACTAGTAGTAACATCAGGGATTGTTGAAAGAATCAATTTAGCTTTTTCGACTCGTAATTCTTTAAGAAAATCTTCATCACCGGCATCACCGTAAACAGCGGGAATTTTTTTACTTTTTAATTCTTCAATAACCTTAGGATCATAATCAACAATCAGATATTTATGGCTGATTTTTTTTACCTCCTCTAACAACACTTCACCGGTTCGGTGACAACCAAACAAAATAGTATTTGGAGCATTTAAAGTGCGAGCTCGAGCAGCATATTTAAGGCGACCATTTTCTAATAGTCGCAAAACCGGTTGCAAGCGCTGATAAATTTTTTCGTTTTCCTTAACCAGATAAGTTGAACAACCAATGGTGATTAAACCGACAACTGTGGCTAAAGTCATGGCCGAAGGTGAAACAAAACCCAAGGTAATACCAGCCCCGAGCATTATAAAAGAAAATTCAGAAACTTGGGCAGCAGTAGTACCGGTTAAAAAACCGGTTTGTGGATGATAACCAAGCAGACGTAAAACCAACATCATGATAATTGGGTTACCAATTATTACATAAAGAGAAAAAACCACGATTGGTAAAACCAAATCAGCGGCCGCGGCTAATTGGATTTGCGAGCCAAGAACAATAAAAAATAAGATCAAGAAAAAATCACGTAATGGTTTAATCCTGGCGTTAATTTCGTGTTCATAATTAGTGCCTGATAAAGCCACGCCAGCAATAAGAGCACCGATTTCTACACCAAAACCAAAATAATAAAGAAGACCAGCTACAGCAAAACACCAGCCCAAAGAAAAAACTAATAGTAATTCTTGTGAAGCAGCGGCAAACTTAACAACATGCGGAATAATTTTAGTTGAAAGAAACCAAAAAACCGCCACCACTACCACCCCTTTAGCCAATGACAGCCATAAAATATCTAGCGGCGATTGACCTTTACCAACAGCCCCGAGAACCAACAAAATAAGCATGGCCACCAAATCTTGAACAATCAAAAATCCAACGGTTATTTTTCCGTACAACGTGTCCAAATCTTCTTTATCAGTTAAAAGTTTAACAATAATAATTGTACTGGAAAAAGAAAAAGCTACGGAAATAAAAAGACTGGTAGTTATATCAAAACCAACAGCATGAGCAATTAAAAACCCAACAGCTGAGGTAAACAAAATCTGGCCTAATCCACTAGCAACCGCTACTGCCCCAATTTCCTTAATTCGTCGCCAATTTAAACTTAAACCAACAGTAAACAACAAAAAGGCCACACCGAGTTTTCCTAATGAATTAAGAACCTCGGTTTCGTGGGTTAAAGCTAAAAATGCCGGCCCAACCAAAATACCGGCTAACAAATAGGCGATTATTAAAGGTTGTTTAAAAGTTCGAACTAAAAAAGATAACGCTGCTGCAATGACTATTACTCCGCCAATTTGAAAAAATAAACTTTCCTCCATAATTATAAAAAATTCTAAATCTCAAATTCTAAATTCTAAAAATTTTGTTGTTATATTCTTTAAAACTGAAGATATTATAGCACAAATGGTCTGAGGGTCCTAAAGGTCAGAAAAGGCTGAAAGGGTTTGAGACTACAGTAATTTTAAATACCTTTCGGACCTTTCCAACCTTTCGGACACTTAGGCCCCTTCAACCCCTTCAGACCCTTAGGACCTTTCAATCTTTTCAGACCTTTAGTTGTCGGCCAAATCCAGACAAAAAATGTATTGATAAAACCCGCTAAAAATAGTACTGTTTTAATATAATAAATAAATTTGTAAAATATTTTTTGACTGATATGAAGACCAATATTAACATTAAACCACAGACGCTCGAACTTTTAGGCTTAAGACCAAAAGATCTTGATGTTTACTTGGCAGTCTTAAAACTCGGCACTGCCCCACTCCGTCGAGTGGCCGAAATTGCTGGTTACAATCGCGGTACAACTTATGATGCTTTGAAACGTTTAATTGATTCTGGCCTTATAAGTTATGTCGATGCCAAACCACATCGATATTTCATGGCCGAAGATCCACAAAAAATCCGCGGACTAGCCACACGTCGTGAGGTAGCAATACAAGAAGCGCGTCTTCAACTTGATTCCCTGCTTCCTGATTTTCAGGCTCTAGCTGGCTCAGCTACTTATCGTCCGGCTGTACGTTATTATGAAGGCAAAGATGGTATTAAAGATATTTTAAAAGATGTTTTAAAAACCACCGAACGAACAAAAAATAAAACTTATCGTATTTATTCATCATCAAAGTTACGAGAACTTATCGCTGCAGCTTGGCCGGGTTTTCTTAAAACCCGCATCGAACACAGCGTTCACGTCAAAGCCATCTCCATTGGCCCAGGCGGCGATACGGCCGGGTTAGACGAACGCAAATGGTTAAGCAAAGAAAAAAGTTCCTCGGCTTATATATTTATTTATGGCCAAAAAACCGCTTATGTCTCGGCCGATGAATTTAACAAACTATTCGGAGCGATTATAGATGATGAAAATATCACTTCATCACAGACAATGATTTTTGATGCGCTGTGGCGATCGTTATAAAAAATAAATCAGTTTGAGGGCGAGCAGCCGCTCGCCCCTACGAACCCCAATCAAATCCAACCCCCTTCATCCCCCTCAACCCCTTACGCCCCTTTAACCCCTTCCAACATATGTGCGGCATTATCGGCTACATCGGCCCTCGAAAAAATATTATTAACGACATTATTCTTCCTGGTCTTACGGCTTTAGAAGAACGCGGTTATGATTCAGCGGGAATTTGTTCGTTGAACAACGGTGATTTGAGATTGGCTAAAGCCGTAGGAAAGTTAGAATCTTTACGCAATCACGAAGACCTTAATCAAATGAATGAAGCAATTTCGGCGATTGGACATACTCGCTGGGCCACACATGGCGGGGTGACTGTACCCAATACTCATCCTCATACTGATTGCTCCGGTGATCTGGCTATTGTCCATAACGGAATTATTGAAAACTATGGTGAACTGCGCCAAGAACTTATAAACGCCGGTCATGTTTTTAAATCAGAAACCGATAGTGAGGTTGTAGCTCACTTAATCGAAGACTTTCTTAAAACCGGTTCATCATCACTTGAAGCCGCAGTGCGTGAAACCACACAAAAACTTCACGGCACCTGGGGGCTGGTGGTAATGAATAAAAATTTTCCCGACGAATTGGTAGTAGCTCGCCATGGTAGTCCCATTCTGCTTGGCCTTGGGGAAAACGAAATGTTTGTTGCTTCACTGGAAGACGCTTTTGTTTCTTTCACCAAAAAATTTATTGTCTTGCCTGAATATCATGTCTGTACAATTCGAGCCAATGGTTATACTGGCGAAATTCAGGTTGAAAAAAAAGCCGAGGAAGATGAAGTAGTTACAGCTGAACCATTCCCTCATTTCATGCTAAAAGAAATTTATGAACAACCAGAAACAATCTTACGTGCTTTAAACAACGGCGGTCGTTTATTTTTAGAAGACGGGTCAGCTAAACTCGGTGGATTGGAGGAACAAAAAAATGAATTATTATCAGCTAAACATTTGCGGTCTGTGGCTTGTGGCACAGCTAAATACGCCGCTGAACTTGGTGGCTGGTGGCTAACCAAATACGGCGGTTTTGATACTGTGGCAACCGAGGCAGCGTCTGAGGCTCGACCAGCTCATTATCCAACGGCAACAGCGGTTTTAGCCATCAGCCAGTCTGGTGAGACTCATGATACTTTACAAAAAATAAAAGAAGCTAAAGAATTCGGACATAATGTTTTTTCCATTATCAATCGCGTCGGTAAAGCCATTGCTCGTGAAACAGGTTGTGGTATTTATACTAATGCTGGGCCAGAAAAAGCCGTGGCTTCAACAAAAGTCTTTTTGGCACAATCGACTGTCTTCTTGCTTTTAACTTTATGGTTCGGTCGTGGTCGAGAAAAAATAAATAAAGACTTTGGCCGAGCTCTTGGCCGAGCTCTTCTTGCCCTTTCAGAAGATGTTCGACGGACGATTAATAAAACCGATGAACACGCAAAAAAAATCGCCACAGAATTATCGCAAAAAACAAATGCTTATTTTATTGGTCGTGGTGCCGGAGCTGTGATTGCCAAGGAAGGTGCGCTAAAACTTAAAGAGGTTGCCTATATTCACGCCGAGGCTTATGAGGCTGGCGAACTCAAACACGGAGCCATAGCTTTAATTGAAGAAAACTTTCCAGTGATTGGTGTAATTATGTCCGAAGAAGAAAAAGACGCCATGGTTAATAATTTAACCGAAGTGAAAGCACGAGGCGCAAAAACTATTGTTATTGCTCCGGAAAGTGTAAATATTCCAGTCACAGCTGCGGATGAAGTAATCCATTTCCCTGACGCCCATTCCATGACCGCTCCACTTCTGGCAGTTATCCCTTTACAACTTCTGGCTTATCACACAGCCGTGGCTCGTGGATTTAACCCCGATCGACCTAGAAATTTGGCTAAGAGCGTGACTGTTGGATAAAAAAACGCCAGGTCTTCTTGAACTGGCGCGAACGAAGGCGGACGAAGTCGGTTAGAAAACCCGACAAAAATTAAGAACAAGAATAAAAGTTAATGAAAGTGCGATTATTATCAAGACAAAGACTACTGACCACCACCACTCAAAAAACGGCTGTTCTAGTTCTACAGGCAACGACCTCTTAGGAATAGGATGTGATTGAACAGATGCTTCCCCAGGAACGATACTTCGTAAACCAGACGGTGGAACCGGGGGACCTTTCTTAGGTTTTTCTGATTTTTTTCCCCTAATCTGAACCACTTTGATTTCTCTTCCGGGTTTTTTTGACACAATCCCTCCAGTAAGTCCTGTTAGTAAAAACCATGAAAACCTTAATAGAAAAGCTGATTTATGTCAATCAGCTTTCTTTTCTTTTAAACTAATGCCAATGGCCAATACGAGGCCGAGTAAACACAAAAGGCCTAAAGCAATAAGTTTCTCTTTACTTTGTAAAAATAAAGTTAAAACACCAAAACATCCGGCAATGGTATAAAAAATTAAAACTGTTTTTCTATCAGATAAACCAGCGGCTAGCAGTCTATGATGCAAGTGGGAGCGATCACCGTGTACAGCTGCCTTTATACCTCCATGTAAAACACGACGAGTAATCACAAAAACTAAATCTAAAAGCGGCACACCAATAACCAAAAGTGCGGTGGCTAATTTTCCACCAGAGATAACAGCCAAGGTCCCAATCAAAAATCCAACAAAAGTACTACCTCCCTCCCCCAAAAAAATCGACGCCGGATGAAAATTGAAAATTAAAAAACCAAGTAAAGCCCCAAAAGAAATAGCCGAAAGTAAGGCCACATCTGGTTGAAAATATGCAACTGTAAGCGACAAAGCTAAAATCATTAACGTACCGATTGAGGTGATGCCGGCAGCCAAACCATCAAGACCATCCAAAAATTTAGTTGTAAACATTACCACCATCAACCAAACAAAAACTAAAATATTTGATTGCCAAGCCGTTAAATAAAAAACCCCGCCAAACGGATTGGTTATTTTTTCAACTTCTACACCAAAAAGAATTAATGTAATAGCCGCCAAAACCGGAGCGATTATAGCCAACTTGGGCGAAAGCGAATACTTATCATCAAAATAACCCCCAACCATAAGAATCAGACCACCTACAAAAAAACCAAAATAATGATTAAGACCAATTTCCCCACTGGTTAAGGCGTTAGAAATCAGCAGAACAAACAGAACCACCAAAGATATTGAAACAAAAATGGCCGAGCCGCCAAAAAGTGGAATCGGTTTAAGGTGTATTTTTTTAGGCGCGGCTGGCTGATCTAATAAACCAAAACTTGGAGCAAAATTTCGAATAATCAAAGTCGCAACAATCGACAAAACAAAAGACGCCATAGCCCAGGGGGCCAAAAAAAACGCGTCTTGTAAAATTATTTCTAATAAATCAACGGTCATACCGCTTTTTCCACTCCAACTTGACCACCGGCTTTAAGAACTATAGTATCGCGCGGCTTAACTGCGCTAGCCAACATTATGTTAGCCACAGCATCTTCAACATTTTCTTGAATTACACGGCGTAAAGGTCGAGCTCCAAATAATGGATCAAAACCTTTCTTTGCCAATTCTTCAACCACCGCATCTTCGGCTATAAATTTTATACCCTTCATTTCTAAACGCTCGCTAACCTGTTTAATCATTAGGTAGGCGATTTGCCGAACATCATCAAGAGTTAATGGCTTAAAGACAATAACCGCATCAAAACGGTTTAAAAATTCCGGACGATATATAGTCTTTAATTCTTGTTCAAGAAGTTGGGTTTTAATTTCTTCAATTGGCCGATTTTGTTTAACCGCTTCTTGAATAAAGGCTGTACCAGCATTGGAGGTAGCAATTAAAATAGTGCTGGTAAAATCAATAGTCCGACCAGCAGCATCAGTTAAACGGCCGTCATCCATGACCTGTAAAAAAAGATTTAAAATATTCGGATGGGCTTTTTCAAGTTCATCAAGCAAAACAATGGAAAAAGGCTCTTGTCGAACAGCTTCGGTTAATAAACCACCTTCTTTTACATCAGGATTACCAATTAATCGATGAATACTGGCCAAATCTTGATATTCTGACATATCAAAACGCAACATGGCTTTTTCATTACCAAAATAAGCTTCGGCTACAGATTTTGCCAATTCAGTTTTACCAACACCGGTCGGCCCAAGAAAAAGAAAATTAGCAATCGGTCGCTTACCGCTACGAAGTTCGACTCTAGCTCGACGCAAAGCGGCTGAAACCGCTTTAACTGCTTCTTCTTGTCCAATAACCCGACCATGTAAACGGTCTTCAAAATGTAAAAGTTTTTCTTTTTCATCTTCGGTAACCTTGTTAAGCGGGATACCAGTTTTTTCTGACATGACTTTGGAAACATCGTCACCGCCAACAAAAGTGTTGGCGCCTTTTTTTTGCCTGGCTTCCAAAGCCACTTCTTTGGCTAATTCAATCGCTTTGTTTGGCAAATAACTTTCATGTAAATATCGATCAGAAAAAGTTACACACTTTTCTAAAGCTTCAAAAGAAAAAATAACATTATTTTGTCCCTCAATATTTCCCATTTTTGATTCCAAAACATCAATCGTATCTGAAATATTTGTTTCTGGAATATTTATTTTTTGTAAAATTCGACCAAGTGCCGATGACTCAACGGCTTCAGAAAAAGCTATTGGTGTGCTAGTAGCAATAAGCCAAGTAACCCCACGAGCCAAAGCATCGGCCAAAACCGAAGCTAAATCCATGGTATGTTCGCCACCAGAGGTTATACCGGTTATTTTTTCAATATCATTTACCACTAAAATAATATTGCGTGAACGTGCCACTTCAGACAAAACCGACATCAATCTTTCTTGAGCTTCGGCCGGATTAGCTCCGGATAAAAGAGCGGAAAGAGACAACGAAACCAAACGCTTATCTTTCAAAACATCAGGCACGTCCTCTTCAACCATACGCTCGGCAATACCGGCAATAATCGTTTCTTTTCCCACACCCGGCGGCCCGACCAAAACTACACTTTGTCCACCACCTTCAATAGCTCGAAAAATTTCACGTATTTCGTTTTCTCGGCCAACAAGCAACGGTAATCGCCCGTATACTGCATCGGCTGTTAGATCATCAGCCACCCTATCCAATAACGGTGTAGCCACACTAGTCATGGCCCGATTCATGTTGCCAACCGGTTTATGTAAAGCGGCTCGACGATAACGATCGTATCGAAAACGCAAATTTTCGTTAATCCTGACCCATTCCACCGCATGATCAAATTGGTCAACAGTAATTTCTTTAGCCATTAACCAATCAGCTAAAAGCGGCTCGGCGTGAAAAGATTTTTGAAAAAGATCAAGAACTGAAACTAAATCTTGCCCATGTTCGTAAGCATAAATAAAAGATTGGGAAATTATTTCATTTCCGGCTGTGGATAAATTCGCGTTTTCACCAACAGCTAAAGAAGCTAAACCTTTTTCAATTGCTGGTTTCAAATCATCAAAACGCACACCCAAACGAGCCAAAACAATTCGCGGCTTTTCTGCTTCCAAACATCCGGAGAATAAATGAACAGGCGCGACTTCGGCATGATGAAAACGCTCGGCAAATTCAAAAGCTCCTTCAACCGCTTTACGAGCCGCATTTTCAAAAGTTTCGGCAATATTCTCTGATCGACCAATTGGTAAACCAAAAGTTGGCGGAGCGTTTTTATAAAGACGCTTTGGTAAATGGCGAACACGACGCGATGATTCAGATAAACGATAAGCAACAAATTCAGCACAAATCAAAGAAAAGAAAAACCAACCAGCGGTTAAATTAGGTTCGAGCCAAAAATCAGAGGTCAACATTTCATGACCTTGACCGCGAATAAATAAATCAAACACAGCCATACCTAAAGCCAAAAGACCCAGAAGCATGGCACCAATTGTCAAAACTTGATCGGCTCGTTGCTTAAAAAGAGAAAAGGTTCTTGAAACACGGTCAAATTTTTCCAGCCAAAGATATGATTTGCTGTTAATGATGACGGAATTTTCCGAAGACATAAAAATTAAAAAACAACCTAAATTCAAAGAAATAAATGATAAGCAAAACCAAAAATCGAAAATGGCAACAATAAAATATAAGCGGCCAAAAATATCAAAACTAAAATAATCCAAAACAAAAGTGCGACACTGCGGACAACTATTACAAACAATCTAACAAAAAAACTTATAATTCTACCGGCCCAATCAGTAGTACCATACATTGGAACAAAAAGATTGGTTAACCAAACTCCCAAACCTAAATTTATATATTGATTTTTTATGGTTTGACCAGAACTTCGTAAAACAATAACCAAACCCCGGGTATACCACCACACTGGAAAAAACAAAATCCAACCGATTGCTTCACTAATCAGTTTGAAAATATCAATAGGAATTGCACTGGTCATAAATTCTAAATTAATGGCTACAAAAATTCTAAACACTAAATACTAAATTCTAAGAAGGTTTTTTTTAAAATATCTAACAGTCCAACTTAGAATTTGTGATTTAGAATTTAAAATTTAGCGTTCCGGCGGTACCTCATAATACTTTAGCAGAAAATCAGCAATCTCACCAAACAAAGGTGCGGCCGTTGATTCGGCCCATTCAACATCGCGCGGATGATCAAGTCTAACCAACATAGCAAAGCGCGGATTGGTTACCGGAGCAAACCCAGCAAAGGATCCGATTGTATTATCAGTTTGGTATCCACCACTACCGGCCACTTGGGCTGTACCGGTTTTACCGGCCACATAATAACCGGCAACTCCAGCTTTTTTACCATGACCGTTTTCCACCACTGAAACCAACATCGCCCCAATCAAACTGGCGCTTTTTTCACTAACAACCTGTCGAACCTCTTCTTTACTAACAGTTTTGATCGTACCATCGGAATATTTTATTTGATCAACAATATGCGGTTTTAATAAGACTCCGTTATTGGCCATGGCGGCATAAGCCATTACTAATTGAAGTGGAGTAACAGTGATACCCTGACCAAAAGCCGCTGTGGCGGCATAAACTTCGGCACTTTTATTTAAAGAAGAAACATCGCCCGGAACTTCGGTATCTAATTCAATTCCTGTTCCTTCACCAAAACCAAAATTTTTAACATAATCTTTAAAATTATCCTCACCGGTTTGTTGCATAGCATAAACCGTACCAGTGTTAATTGAATCCTCAAGAATTTGCGTCAGGGTTACAGTGCCATAAACTTTATTTTCAGCGTTTGATAAAGGCTTGTCCCAACCGCCAACCATAATTGATCCTGTATCCTCATAAGTTGACGTTGGTTCAAGAACGCCGGAATCCAAAGCCGCAGCCAGAGTAAAAGGCTTAAAAACCGAACCAGGCTCATAAGCATCGAAAGTGACCGGGTTATTAAACTGATCGATATTTGAAATATCACCATAATTATCCGGATCAAAATCAGGTGAAGCACACATAGCCAGAATCTTTCCGGTTTGTGGCTCGACTATAATAACTGAACCGCCATCAGCCCCATGTTTTTCTACAGCCGCATTTATACGATCACAAGCAAAAAATTGAATATTGCGATCAATTGTTAAAATAACATCAGCACCGTCAATAGCCGGCTGGAAAGCACGATCAGCTGTGGCAATCAAACGACCAGCAATATCGCCTTCGGAACGCAAAAAGCCTGGTGTACCGGCGAGAATATCATCAAAATATCCTTCAATACCGTATTTACCAGATAACGATCCATCAGAATTTGAACCTAAAAAACCAAAAACATGTCCACCTAATCCAGCCTCGGGATAAAATCTTGTTGATTCACGAACATAAGAAATCCCCTTAAGTTTTGCGGCTTCAACTTCGGCCAAAAGATCATCAGAAACATAACGCTTGATAGGTTCATAAGGATCAGCACGATCAGAAAGCTTGGTGATAAACTCGGTTTTTGTCGCGTCATCCCATTCAAAAATTCCGGCTAATTTTTCCACTGTTTCGCCAGGGTTATCAATTTGCCTGGGATCGGCATAAATAAAAGCCAACTTTTGATTAGTGACCGCGGCCACTAAACTTTTGTCTTTTTGATCTTGAACCAAAATATCACCACGCTCGGCAAACAATTCTTGAAATAATTCATGTTGACCACTAGCTACAGCTTCGTAAAAAGAATGGTCAAGAATTTGTAAAATAAAAAGTTTACCGATTATTAGTACGGTCAAAAAAACTAAAAAAGCTGATAAAATCTGTAATCGCCGGTCACGAGGTTGAACCCGTTTTTTATCGCCCTTCCAACGGTTGGACGAATCGTCCATATTTTTTGGAAATTATCAAGATTCAATAATCAATATTCAATGAAGGAAGTTCTATATTTTAAGAAATAAGAGACCTTACTTGATAATTGCCCACCTTCGTTAAAACTACTGTGGGTCCTCCGTAGCTTTAGCGAAGGAGGAAATATTGATTATTGATAATTCAAAATCCTATACTTGATTATTGATGTTTGATTATTGAAAATTTAACCTTCCACGACCACCATTTCTTCTTCAACCAAAACCAAACCAACAAAAACTTGGCTTTCACCGGTTGATTCATTCTCTTGAGCCCGAACTAAACGGCCTTTGTCATTTTCGTAATCGATAAAATTAAAAACATCACCTTCTTCTACTGCCGTCTCATCAATAATAGCTGTAACCGTACCACGATCTTCAGCTGAAAGTTCATAAGGTTCGCCTTCATACACCGCACCTTCTTCGTCAGTCTCAAGTTCGCTTTCAGCAGCACGATAATAAATTGTTTCGTCAGTCTTGGGGTTTAAACAAATAAATGCTCCTTCGTCAGAAAAAAGCCAATAAATAAGTTCGCTACCTTCAAGCGTAACCTCGGCTCGACCCTTATATTCAAAAGGATCGTTTTTTACGAGTAAAGTTGTATTAGTTTTGAGAGCGAGAAGTTGTTCGGTTGTCATAATTAATTGGTTGTGGCGCGAATTACTAATCAACACGAATATACAAATTACGAATCTCTACGAATATACGAATATTGGTATATTCGCGTTAATTCGTAATTCGTATATTCGATAATATTCGTAATTCGCGCCCACGCCGTTATTAGATAAATTTCTTATTTTTTAATTCTTCAGGAAGATAGGTTTGATTACTAGCATCTGCCTCAGGCGGATACAGGTAATCTTTTCCATAACCAAGATCTTTCATCAATTTTGTCGGAGCGTTACGGAGATGAATTGGTACTGGTGGATTAGGCCCCTCGTGAATTGTTTTCGCCACCATACCATAAGCCTTATACAATTCAATTGATTTAGGCGCTCGGGCCAAATAAACAACTGCTTGTGCCAAATTAACATTACACTCTGGTAAACCAATGGAATGTGCTGCTTGATAAGCAGCTATTGCTTGCGTTAGGGCTTGGGGATCGGCCAAACCAACATCTTCAGAAGCAAAGCGTACCAGACGCCTGGCAATATACAACGGATCCTCGCCGGCTTCAAGCATACGAGCCAACCAGTACAGTGCAGCGTTGTCATCACCGCCGCGCATAGACTTATGAAGGGCGGAAATAATATTGTAATGTTCCTCACCGGCACGATCGTATAACAAATGTGATTTTTGAAAAGCTTCGCGAATTTCTGTCGCGGATAATTTTATCACATTTTCCCCATCAATTGGGACAAAAGAATCCACAGCAACTTCAAGCGCGTTCAAAGCCGAGCGAGCATCACCATCAGACAACCCAGCCAACAGTGATCCAGCTTCTTCAGATAACTCAATTTTATTTTTTCCCAAACCTCTTTCCTCATCTTTCAAAACCGCGCGCACAATAGCTAAAATATTTTCAGCTGTCAATTTTTCTAAAACAAAAACTCGCGAACGGGAAAGCAAAGCCGAATTAACTTCAAATGAAGGGTTCTCTGTTGTCGCTCCAATAAGTGTAATTGTGCCGTCCTCCACCGCCGGCAAAAAGGCATCTTGCTGGCTTTTATTAAAACGATGTATTTCATCAATAAAAACAATGGTTCTTTTTTTAAAAAACTTAATCTGCTCACGTGCTTCTTTTATTGCTTCACGAACATCAACCACACTGCTTGAAGTAGCTGAAAGTGAAACAAATCGCGACTTGGTTTCACCAGCAATAATTCTGGCTAAAGTTGTTTTACCGGTGCCAGGTGGCCCCCAAAAAATCATTGAAGGTAGTTTGTCTTGGGCAATCAATCGACGTAACAAACTATTGGCCCCCAAAACTTTGTCTTGACCTATAAACTCAACCAAAACCCTGGGCCGCATACGTTCGGCCAAAGGCGCGTTGACTAACCTTGTTTGATCTTCTTGAGAAGAAAACAGATCCATACTCCCTGATTCTAATCCTATCGATGAACCTTGACAAACCCCGATTTTATTGTTAACCTAAATAGCCAAATTGCTGGCCTTTATCACAACGAGGGGAGAGGGGCTAGGGGACAGGGATGGAAATTAAATCTTCTAGTTTTATTTAAAAAAATAATTCCTTCCCTATCCCCTTTCCCCTAATCCCTTCTTCCACCTCAAGTCTCTTACTAAATAAATAGGAGCTAATGATGTCTGGCTATTATTCCACTTGGATTCCTGCCAAAAAAAACGATCATCGTAAAAGTTGGCGTAGAGAACTTATTGGTTATAGTCGAGAAGGAATTGCCGAAGAGGCCGAAGAAATTCGAAACATGCTTTGTTCCGATGGTGGAATATTCCTAGGCCAGTTCTTTCCCGAAAGCGTCGCTTCTCGCAAAAATCGACGCAACTCTTCCCAGCCCCCTACTCCGACCGACGATGAGTAGTGGGGTTTTTTAATTTTCAAAATTATTACAAGGGTTATTGGTAAAATCTGCCACCAAATTATTGGTTAAGAACGAGCTTTAATAAAGCTTGTTCTTTTTCTTTTAAGGATAGTAATCGGTGGTTATACCGCCAGACAATCTCTCCAACAAAAAGATGC
>Ga0265292_1000612_pt1 | contig 45593 bp, 43 predicted proteins | sample Munlanlewell296A_FD_189080 | JGI IMG/M metagenome (GOLD analysis project Ga0265292, IMG submission 189080) | Leachate microbial communities from a municipal landfill in Southern Ontario, Canada - Leachate well 296A | ecosystem: Engineered > Solid waste > Landfill > Unclassified | place: Canada... | reverse complement strand
GGCGAGCCACGGCGATGACGTCGCGACGGAACTCCTCGGGGAACGCTTTGGGCATGGTGACCTTTCCTTCCGGTGAGGACCTAATCCTCACACATCAGGAGTCAACCGAACCTGGGGCAGTCCCGAGGGCTTCAAGCTTTGCCTGGCTTGTACGCTGAATGGGCACTGAGTCAGCTTGTTCGGGGCAAGTCGTGACGAGGAGAGTCAACGGGCCGCCGCTCAACGCGCGCGTGCAACGGACGCCGGACGCGCCTTCGGCGCACCACGGCGCTGCTGACGCGCCAGATCGTTGGCCGGATGGGCGATAGATGAACACTCCGACGCCGGTGCCGGTGGATCTCCCGTCTCCGGCGGAGGGCTTTGCATGGGAGCGACGCGGCTCTGCAGTTGCTCTTGTGCCCCAGACGACGCACGCCCGGGCGGTCTTTTCGACGCGGGCAGGCGGCTTCTGCACCGCGCCGTGGGACACGCTCAACGTGTCGTACGCTCAAGGGTACGGGGAAACGCCGGATTGGCCCGACCGGGTTACTGAGAACCGTCGCATCTGTTCCGCGTTCATCGATGGGAGCCCGCACTGGACGCGCGTCCTCCAGGTCCATGGCGTTGAGGTGCGGGAGGCTGCTCATCCGGCCGAGCGCAAGCCGCCCGACGGCGTGAATCGAGACAACCCTGAGGCCGACGGGCTGTGGACGAAGGATCCATCGCGCACGATCGCAGTCTCCAATGGTGATTGCGCTTCGATCCTGTGCGTGAGGGCGGGACGAGTTGCTGTGGCTCATGCCGGTTGGCGCGGGACTCTGGCGGGCGTCGTGCAGGCCGCAGCGTTGGCCATCTCTGCGGAGCAGGTGTTCATTGGACCCGGCATCGGGCCATGCTGCTTCAGTCACACGCCCGAGGTTGTCGCCTCATTCCGGAGGCGCTTCGGCGATGGGGTGGTCCGCGGCGGGGACCATATCGACCTGTGGGAGGCGAGCAGGCTGGCAGCAATCGAGGCGGGAGCCCTTGACGTGTACGTGGCTGGCCTATGCACCGCCTGCAACTCGAACCTCTTCTTTTCAGGTCGCCGTGACGATCGGCGGACGGGCAGGCAGGCGTTGATCGCGCGGGTTCCATGATGTGGACACCGGACGACTCACGGCTGAACCGACGCTCGCCTTCGGCTCGCGCGGTTCAGCCGCAGGACGTCGTTATCCCGGCCACAGAGTCGCTTGAAAGGTCCTGACTTGAGATTCGAGAAGTTGGTGCGCGACCTGATTCCTGACTTGATCTCGCGAGATGGTGAACGTCCGGTGACCCGAACCCTTGACGAGGAGGAGTTCGGACTCGAGCTGGCCCGGAAGTTGCGTGAGGAGGTTGACGAGTTCTGCGAAACCGGGGCGGTAGAGGAACCGGCCGACGCCCTTGAGGACATCCGCGCGCGCAAGTGCCTTGAGCGCGGCGGGTTCGAGCAGCGGATCTTCCTGGTCGAGACACATGCCTGTACCGGTCTTGACGGATAACGTTATGCGTTATAGTCTGCCCGCGTGGTTCGGAGTTTCGGAAACCGCGACACCGAGCGGCTCTTCAACCGTGAGCGCGTGCGGTCGGTGCCGCCCAATCTGCAACGGGTCGCATTGCGGAAGTTGAGGATGCTCCACCGTGCCAGGTCGTTGCCGGATCTCCGGGTCCCACCGGGGAATCGGCTGGAGGCCCTGCGCGGTGACCGCAAGGGACAGCACAGCATCCGCGTGAACGATCAGTCTCGGATCTGCTTCACGTGGCGGGCCGGAGATGCGTACGACGTGGAGATCGTCGACTACCACTAGGGGGAGCGATGGCCGCGAAGAAGATGGTCCCGGTTCATCCCGGCGAGGTACTCCAAGAGGAGTTCCTTACGGCGATGGGCCTGAGTCAGAATGCCCTCGCTCGCGCCCTTGGAGTGCCGCCGCGCCGGATCAACGAGATCGTCCACGGCACACGGCGTGTCACCGCGGACACTGCGCTGCGACTCGCACGGTTCTTCGGCGTCTCGCCCGACTTCTGGCTGGGACTCCAGATGGACTACGACCTCGATATCGAATCCGACCGGCTCGCGGATAGGCTGATCCGAGAGGTGCAGCCTTATGAGAAGGCCGGATAACGCGCGTTTTGAGCCGACGCTCGCTGTCGCCCGCGCGGCTGAAACGCAGAATCGTTAGATCGATGCTTGAGGTAATCGACTACGACGGCGCTTGGGCGGAGACGTTCCAGCATCTACGGGATCGACTCTGGCCGGCGGTTAAAGACCTCGCGGTTTCCATCGAGCACGTCGGGAGCACGTCAGTGCCAGGTCTCGCCGCCAAGCCCATAATCGACATAATCATCGTACTGTCGCCCGAAAGCACGCTCATCCAGATCGACGAGCGAATCGTCAAGCTTGGGTACATCTACGAGGGCCTCAGCGGTCAAGGCCGCTCCGCATATAGGCACCCGGCCGGCTTGGCCTCTCATCACCTCTTCGCTTGCGAGCCCGACAGCCCGGCACTGATCCATCCCATCGCCTTCCGGGACTACTTGAGGGAACACCCAAGCCAAGCCCTGAAGTACGGCGAACTCAAGAAGCGACTCGTTCGAGAGATACCCGGCGACGTTCGCGCCTATACGGAAGCCAAGACGGCGTTCATCCTCGACACCCTCCGCATGGCTGGGCTTGGTGACGATGATTTGGACTCCGTTCGTGAGACCAACAAGCACATCCATGAGAGGCTTTGACAGGCCGCCTGCCCGTCTTCTGGCGCGTGGATCTTGTCGTCACCTCCTCGCAGACCGCGAGCCAGAAGTCGTGCATGTTGCTGGGTAACCCGGGCGCGCGACGGACACTCGCCGGCGCGCGAGGGGGCGAGATACTGGTCGCTGGACCCGTCGCCGCTGCGCATCGCGGGTCGGCGCCCAAGTCATGCCGACTCGTCGGGGGTCGCACAGAAGGATGTCAATCGCCTGATGCCCCCGGGCGCGGACGCACCGGGGGTGGGTGTCTGGGTACTCGCGCCTGGCGCAAACCATTTGCGCTACGCGCGAGTACTCGGAAGCACACACCCCGGCAAGGGTTGGTTAGTTGCCGTCGAGGATGGCGGCGAGCAGGCGCGCGGCCGCTGCTTTGTCCAAAGGTTCATTGCCGTTGCCGCACTTGGGGGACTGCACGCACGATGGGCATCCCGTCTCGCAGCGGCAGCCGGTGATGGTCTCCAGCGTCGCGCGCATGTGCTCGGTTCCGGCTTCGAAGCTGCGCGCGGCGAAGCCGGCACCGCCCGGATAGCCGTCGTAGATGAACACCGTGCATGCGCCGGTGTCTTGATGGCCGGCGGTCGAGACGCCGCCGATGTCCCAGCGGTCGCACATGGCGAACAGCGGCATGATTCCGATCGCTGCATGTTCGGCGGCGTGCACTGCTCCCGATACCGCCGACGGCACGACCGACGCGCGCCGCAGCACGGACTCCGCAACGGTGTACCAAACGGCCTTGGTTTCCAGCGACTGCACCGGCATGTCCAGCGGCGTCTCGTCGATCACTTCGTTGGTGTACAAGCGTTTGCGCACGTAGCCGACAACTTGGTTTGAAACTTCGACGGTGCCGAAGAAGAGTTCGGCGGCCCCGGCCGGCTTGGAGTCTTCGACCGAGAGAACTCGGATGTCGGTGATGTCGCGAGCCTGGGTGTAGTGAGTCGCGTTGGTCGGCGCGACGAGTGCGACCAGGTTGTCGAGATCGAGCGCGTGCACTTCGAACTGCTCGCCCTGATGCAGATAGATTGCGCCGGCGTGCAACGCGTGTGGTGCGCGCGCCTCGTCGGCGGTTCCGAGCAAGCGGCCGGTTCCATCCTCGACGATGGACACGGTGCGTCCGGCGGAGCGAATGTCCACGTCCTGCGCCGGTGATCGCCGGCCTGCCCAGAAGAACTTGTCGCCGCGCTTACGCAGTGCGCCCGACTGCTCTAGACGCAAGAGCGCATCGGCGGTTCCCGGACCGAAGAATGCTTCGTCTGCGGCGGTCAGCGGAACTTCGAAGGCCGCACAACCCAGGTGCGCATCGAGGATGTTGGGGTTGGCGTGGTCGATTACGGCAGCTTCGTGCGCGCGCCCGAAGATCTCGTCGGGATGACTGATGACGTATTGGTCCAGCGGATCGTCGTTGGCGATCAACACGGCGAGCGAGCGCCCTTGGCGGCGCCCCGCGCGCCCGGCTTGTTGCCAAGTGGTCGCAACCGTTCCGGGGTAGCCGGCGAGGACGCAGGCGTCCAGCCCTCCGATGTCGATGCCGAGTTCGAGCGCGCTGGTCGCCGCGACCCCAAGCAACTGCCCGCTCACCAGATCGCGTTCCAGCGCGCGCCGCTCCTCGGGAAGGTATCCCGCGCGGTACGCGGCGATTCGTCCGGCGGCGTCGCCTCGGTCGTCGGCGAGTAAGTCGCGCGCATTGGTGGCGATCAACTCGGCGCCCTTGCGTGAGCGCGCGAAAGCGATCGTTCGTACGTCGGCGCGCGCCAGGCCGGCGAGCAATCCGGCCGCCTGCGAGTTGGCGCTGTAGCGCGCGCCTGCAGGGACTCCCGGGAGTTCGGGCATCGCCGGCGGGTTCCACAGCGCGAAGAGCTTCTCGCCCTGCGGCGATCCGTCCTCGGTGACTGCTTCGAACGGCAGGCCGGTAAGCCGTTCGCCGAGTTCCGCAGGATTGCCGATGGTCGCGCTGGCGCAGACGAAGACAGGATCGGCGCCGCAGTAGGTCGCGACGCGGCGCAGGCGGCGCACGACGTCGGCCACGTGCGATCCGAACACGCCGCGCAGCACATGCATCTCGTCCAACACGATCACCGCGAGGTTCTTCATGAACACTCGCCACTTCTCGTGCGAGGGCAGGATTCCCGCGTGGAGCATGTCGGGGTTGGTGATGAGCAGGTTGGCGTTGCGCCGGACCCAGGCCCGCTCGGCCGTCGGCGTGTCTCCGTCGTAGACGGCCGCGCGCACTTGCGGGAGCGCGAACTCGCGGATCTGGCGCAACTGGTCCTGCGCGAGTGCCTTGGTCGGGAACACGTAGATCGCCGTCGCGCGCGGGTCGGCAAGGAACCTCTCGAAGGTGGCGAGTTGGTAGACGAGCGACTTTCCGCTGGCGGTGCCGGTGGCTACGGCGACGTGGCGGCGCGCACGCGCCACTTGCAGTGCGCGCGCCTGGTGCGACCACAACCCCTCGATCCCCGCGCGCCGCAGACGCGCCGTGAGGTCGGGCACGAGGTCGACGTCGGCGACGACCGACGCCGCGCGCACCGGGAGGTGCTCGACGTGGACCACGCAGTCCTTGTGGTCTCCGACAGCCAAGGAGGCCAGCATCCGCTCGGGGTCCATGAAGCGGAGCGTAGCGCGCACCCCCGACTACGCGGTGCCCGCGGCCGCGATATTGTTGCACCTCGTGCGCGACGAATTGGTTCACGTAAAGAAGCAGTGGGGGTATATCGCCGCCGCCGTCGGGATCACTCTCCCGGCCCTGGCGGTGCGCGCGGGGCTTTTGGGCTCCGCCCACCCCCCCGGTCCGTGGGAGACGATTCTGTTCGGCGTGGCCATCCTCGGTGCCGCGTTCCTTCTTTCGTGGGGCGCCGAGGTGTTGCAGTTGGACGTGTCTCAAGGTCTGGCGATCGCTCTGCTGGCCTTCATCGCAGTGCTGCCCGAGTACGCCGTCGACCTGATCTTTGCTTGGAAGGCCGGACGCCAGGACATCGGTCAGGCCGTAAGTTGCGGCATTGAGCACTGTCGTTCTTTGTCGATCGCGAACATGACCGGCGCAAACCGCTTGTTGATCGGCCTCGGGTGGGCGGCCGTCGTGCTGATTTGGTGGAAGCGTAGCGGCCGGAGGGAAGTCGTTCTGCCGGGGTCGCGCCGCACCGACCTCGGGTTTCTGTTCGTGGCGACCGCGTGGGCGGGCACCATCGTGCTGCGCCGCCAAGTGAGCTTGATCGACCTGGTCGTCCTCGGAACGCTGTTCATTCTCTACCTGTGGCACACGATCAAGGAAGACGTCGAAGAGCCGGACTTGATCGGACCTCCTCTTGCGATCGCCGCACTGTCTCCCGGGCTGAGGCGCTTGGTTACCGTGGGGATGTTCTTGTTCGCGGCTGCCGTGATCCTGTCGAGCGCCGAACCGTTCGCTGAAGGCCTGGTGCACACCGGGGAGCAGTTCGGTCTGGACACGTTCTTGTTGGTCCAGTGGTTGGCGCCGCTTGCGTCCGAGGCCCCGGAGATGATCATCGCGATCTTGTTCGTCCTGCGGGCAAAACCCGAACTGGGTTTGGGGGCGCTGGTGTCATCGAAGGTCAACCAGTGGACGCTGTTGGTCGGCACGCTGCCGCTGGTCTACGCGATCGCCGCGAAGTCCGCTACGGCTCCGTTGCGCCTGGACACACGCCAGGTGGAAGAGGTCTTGCTGACCATGGCGCAGTCGCTGTTCGCTGTGGCGGTTCTGGCGAATCTGCGGATCTCAAAGGCAGAGGCGCTGGGGCTGTTGCTCCCCTTCCTTGCCCAGTTCGCCTTCCAGAACACCACGATCCGTTACGGATTCGCCGGCGCGTACATGCTGGGTTTCGTGGTGCTCTTGGCCAAGAACCCGGAGGCACGCCGAGGCTTGACCCAGGCGGTTAAGCACAGCATGAGCCGGCCGGGTGCCGGCGCGCGCGCCGACTAGTTGCCGAGCTGTCCGTCTGCGCAGACATCGCGCAACTGGTTCATGCCCGTCGGTGAAATGCGCACGATGCTCGCGCCGTTCTCGGTTGCGCTCGCCCCGTCCACGACGATGTGAGAAACGTCGGACGGCTTTACTTGCATCGCTATCAGGCCGAGGTGCAGCGCTTCGTCAAGGGGGATGTTCAAGGTCAGGTTGCGTCGAAGCACGCCCAGGTTGCGCAGTGCGGTTCCCGCGTCCTTGGCGTAGTCGGCGCGCGCTTCCTCAAGGGCGGCGATCATCAACTCGCCCTGGGCGAAGGAACGGTCGAAGTCCCCGCGGGGGCGGTTGTGGCGGTTGCGCGACCAGGCCAGCGCCTGTTTGCCGTCGAGGGTCTGGCGCCCGGCCTGAAGGTCGATGTTTGAGCCACCCTTTTCGTAGATCCGCTCCTTCACCGTGAACCCGATTCCACCGAACTGGTCCACCAGGATGCGGAAGTTCTCGAAAGACGTCAGCGTGTAGTAGTCGAACTTGCAGCCCGACAGCTTTTCAACCGTGCGGACCATGACTTCGGGTCCGGCGACTCCAACCGAGGTGATCTTGCTGAATCCGCGCCCGGGGGCTTCCACCCAGGCGTCACGTGGGATCCCGACGATGCTGGCCTTCTTGGCGATGGGGTCGAGCGCCACGATCTGGATCGCGTCCATCCGCGTCTTGGTGGGGTTTCCTTTCCGTGCGTCTCCGCCAAGCGCCAGCAGGTAGATGGTCTTGGTGGCCGAAGGCGCCAGGGCGCCGGAGTGGGCGCGCGCGATGATCACTGCGCGCTCCTTGCCCGAAGCGACGTTGATCGCTCCGAAGGATGTCCACACCAGGGCGGAAGCCGCGGCGATCGCGGGCAGGAGCATTAAGCGTCGTCGTGGGTTCATGAGGATGCGCTCGGGCTCGGGGGTGGCTGGATTGAATCCTGGGTTTCCCGGGCGTCGAACCAGGTCACGACCCAGCTCCCGGAGACCTTCTCGAGGTGGTAGGTGGCGCGCTGCACGATTCGCAGCGGGAGTGCATCGTCGTCCTTCATGCGGGCGCGCGCCTGGAAGGTCACCGTGGCCACCGCGAAACGCGCCTCTTTCCCCTTGGCGAAGAAGATGGTTAGGTTCGCGGTGGATTTCTCAGGGCGGACGAACTCGACCTCTTCGCGTGCATCCCCGATCGTCAGCGAGTCGATTTCTTTGGTGAACGACGCCTGAGACGCCTCGGCAAAGCGCGCCCGCACCTCAGGGAACGTTCCGTCGCCGTAGAGCGACGGGTCGACAAAGGCGCGCTGATACCAGTCGTTGAGCACTGCGTTGATCTCGGTGGCTTCCGCTCGCGTGGCCGCTGTGGCAGGCGCCGTCCCGTCCGACTGGCCTCGGGCAGATCCCGTGAACGCGACGTTGGGGGTCGGCTCCGGCGGCGGTTCGTCACCGCCCAACAGGTTGCCGACCAGGGAGGCCACCGCAATTAGAAGAACGATGGCGATGCCTGTTCGCAGAAGCCGCTGCTGCCGGCGGTGGCGACGGCCGCGAGAGAACGTGGGTTGGCGCATGGCGACGGCGAGCGTACCGAGGTCCCGGTGGCCATGCAACGAGGTTGCGCCCGTTGATAGGCGACTCGGCCCGTGGAGAGAGAACTCTCGGAGGGTCTTTTGCAGCGCACGAGGGCGCAAGATAGCATCGCGGGGCGCGACGAGACCCCTCACGCTGCTGTCGGGCTTTGCCTCGACTCCCGGCCCCCGGTGGTCTCGTTGTGACGTTCTGTTGATCTGACACATATCCGTGACCACAGGAGGTCCGATGATCGGCTTTCTCGCGGCCGAAGGCGGGCGCATTGATGCGGTATTCCGCCCGCTGGAGAACAACGCGCTCTGGGTGATCTCGGCGATCGCGCTTTTGGCGCTCGTTGTCGCCTACTTCCTCGTACGCCAGGTTCTCGCGGCGCCCGAGGGTACGCCCAAGATGATCGAGATCGCCAAGGCGATCCAGGAGGGAAGCGCCGCGTACCTGCGCCGTCAGTTCAAGACGGTCGGGGTCTTCGTGGCGTTGATCGGCGTCGTGCTGTTCTTCGCCCTTCCGGTGCACGCCAACGCCTCGCACAGCGACTTCGTGATTCGGTTCGGCCGGTCGCTGGCCTTCGTGCTCGGCGCCGGATTTAGCGCCATCACCGGGTTCGTCGGGATGTCGCTGGCGGTGCGCGGAAACGTGCGCGTGGCCAACGCGGCGCGCGAGTCGGGCCTGAAGCGCGCGCTCACCATCGCGTTCCGCACCGGCGGTGTAGCCGGGATGTTCACGGTCGGCCTCGGTCTGTTGGGCGCGGTAACGATTCTTCAGATCTTCAAGCAGGACGCCCCGGGCGTGCTGGTCGGCTTTGGGTTCGGTGGCGCGCTGCTCGCGATGTTCATGCGAGTCGGCGGCGGAATCTTCACCAAGGCCGCCGACGTCGGTGCCGACCTGGTGGGCAAGGTTGAGCAGAACATCCCCGAAGACGACCCGCGCAACGCTGCGACGATCGCCGACAACGTCGGTGACAACGTCGGCGACTGCGCAGGTATGGCCGCCGACCTGTTCGAGTCCTACGAGATCACCCTTGTCGCCGCGATCATCCTGGGTGCGGCGGCGTTCGCCGACAACAGTGCGGTGCCGGCCATCGTGGGCGTTATGTTCCCGCTGTTCGTCCGCGCGGTTGGGGTCATCACTTCGATCGTCGGCATCTTCTCGGTGTCTCCTCGAAGCGAGACCGAGCACGGAATGAAGGCCATCAACAGAGGGTTCTTCGTGTCGTCGGCCTTGTCGGCGATCATGGTTTTCGTTGTTGCCAAGGTGTACGTCGGGGATCTGCGGGTGTTCTGGGCCGTTGTGATCGGCCTCGTGCTGTCCGCAGTGATTCAGATTCTGACCCAGCACTACACCGACACGACTCGTCGTCCGGTGCAAGAAATCGCTCGTTCTTCCACGACCGGTCCGGCTACCACGATCCTTTCCGGCTTCTCGGTCGGGCTGGAGTCCACGGTGTGGGCCATGCTTGCCGTCGCAGGCTCGATCATCGGAGCGTTCCTGCTCGGCAACACGATCGACGAGCAGCTTTACTTCATCTCCTTGGCGGGAATGGGGATGCTCACCACCGTCGGCGTCATCGTTTCGATGGACACCTACGGACCGGTTTCCGACAACGCTCACGGCATTGCCGAGATGGCGGGCGGTTTGGGCGAGCGCGCCGACGAGATCATGGCCGGGTTGGACGCGGTTGGAAACACGACGAAGGCGATCACGAAGGGTATGGCCATCGCCACGGCGGTTATCGCCGCGACGTCGCTGTTCGGGTCTTTCCGTGAGGCGGTTATCGGCGAGCTTCAGAAGCTCGGAGGTGCGGCCCAGGGATTCAGCATCCGCATCGACAAGCCCGACGTTCTGGTCGGCTTGCTGATCGGCGGGGGTGTTGCCTTCCTGTTCTCCGCGCTCGCGATCCGCGCAGTTGGGCGTGCTGCCGGCCTGGTCGTGACCGAGGTCCGCAAGCAGTTCCGGATCCCCGGCATCATGGAAGGCACGGTCAAGCCCGACTACGCGGCCGTTGTGGACATCTGCACCAAGCGCTCGCTGCGCGAACTGACGACGCCGGGCCTGCTCGCCGTCATTACTCCCATCGTGGTCGGCTTCGGTCTCAAGGCCGAGGCGCTCGGCGCTTACCTCGCCGGCTCGATCCTGACCGGCCAGTTGCTCGCGGTCATGTTGTCGAACGCCGGTGGGGCATGGGACAACGCCAAGAAGTTGGTCGAGGAAGGCCACTACGGCGGCAAAGGATCGGAGTCCCACAAAGCAACGGTCATCGGTGACACGGTCGGCGACCCCTTCAAGGACACTGCCGGTCCGGCGCTGAACCCGCTGATCAAGGTCATGAACCTGGTGTCGCTGCTCATGGTGCCGCTCGTGGTGCGCTACGCGGACAACGTCGGCCTACGCGTGACAGTGGTTGTGGTCGGCGTGACGATTCTCGGGGTGGCGATCGGCCTGTCCAAGAAGGAACGCGAAGAGGACCTCATCGTGACCGACGTGGCGAAGGAGCCGGCGGGGACGCACTGAGGCCCGCTGCGGTCTCCGGCGCGCGACGGGTGAGGTGAGTCGGGACGATGTTCAAGAAGCTTTTCAAGCGCCTCGGGCGGGATGAGGCCGACCGACGCGCCGAAGCGATACGGGAGTGGGCCGAGCAGGTGCCCGGCACTACTCTTGTGGCCGGCGTCTCGTCGCGGTCGGTCGCGCGCATCGCCGGTGTTGTCGAGGGGATTCGGATGCGATCCCGTGAAGGCATGCCAGCCATCGAGGCGGTTATCACGGACGGCAGTGGTTCGGTGACGGCCGTCTGGCTCGGTCGCCGAACCATCCCGGGGTTGGCCCTGGGATGCAGGCTGATCCTGGAAGGGCGTTTCGGCGGAGAGCCGGGACGCCTGCAGGTAATGAACCCGACGTTCGAGTTCACTCAAGACCTGCGGCGCTAACTTCCGGCGGCCGGGGCTACCCCGGCAGGCAGGACATCCCCGTGCGGAAGGCGTCTTCCGCACCGGTGGTTGTGATCGCAAGCACTTCATCGCCCGCCGTGAGGACCACCTCGGGCTCGGGAATCACAACGTGTCCGTCGCGGATGATCGCGACGAGTGCGCAGTCGTGCGGCAGGCGCAGGTCGAACACGTGGGCGCCGACGATCGGCGAGTCGGCCGGCAGCGTCATCTCAACGAGTGAGACTCGACCGTGCTCCAGGCGGAACAGCTTGACGAGGTCGCCGGCAGCGACCGCTTCCTCTATGAGCGAAGCCAGAATGTGTGGCGGACTCATGGATACGTCGACACCCCAGGACTCGTCGAACATCCACTGGTTCTTGGGGTGATTGACGCGCGCGATCACGCGCGGGACCGCGAACTCCTGCTTCGCCAGCAGCGAGATGACCAGGTTGTCCTCGTCGTCGCCCGTGGCTGCGACCATGACGTCCGCGCGCGCCAACTCGGCACGCTCTAGAACCCAAAGTTCACAGGCGTCACCGTGGATGAAGGATGCACCCGGGATCGCGGCCTTGGCCTTTGCCGCCACCTCACCCTGCTGTTCGATGATGACAACTTGGTGGCGGCGGCTACTGAGGTCGGCCGCGAGGTAGGTCCCCACGTTCCCCGCCCCGGCGACGATGACTCTCATCAGTGGTGTCCCTCCAACTGCGCGCGCAGCGTCTCGATGTAGTCGCGAACGACCATGATGTGTGCAGTGTCGCCTTCCTGGAAGGTGGCGCCGCCCATGGGGATTGTCGGAGTCCCCATCCGGTCGATCGCAACGACCATGGACTTGCCGGGTTCGGTCATGGTCTCGACGCGTTGTCCCGCGAGCGGGGCACCGATCTCGATGCGCAGCAGCACGATCTCACCGTTGCCGATCGCCAACTCCGCGTGCTCGATCCCGTGGAACAGCAAGTCGTAGATTTCCGACGAAGCCCAGCGCACCGTGGCGACCGTCTTGATCCCGAGCCGCCGGTAGATCTCGGCGCGACGAGGGTCGTAGATGCGCGCGACCACTCGTTCGATGTTGTAGGCCTCCTTCGCGACCCGCGCGGAGACGATGTTGGAGTTATCGCCGTTGGTCACGGCAATAAAGGCGCCCGCGTCCTTGATGCCCGCTTCTTCCAGGGTCTCTCGGTCGAACGCCATCCCAACCAGGGTTTGGCCCTCGAATCCGGGAGGCAGCCGCTCGAAGGCGCGCGCCCGTTTGTCGATGATGGAGATCGTATGCCCGTGGCGGACCAGGTTGACCGTCAACTGACTGCCGACGCGTCCGCATCCTGCGATGACAACATGCATTTTCGTACCCTAGCGCGGTCGGCGGCGCGCGCAAGTCGGCGGCGGCTACTCGAGGTGGAACGGGACGCTGCTCACCGAGACTCCCGGCTCGAATAGCAGCGCGGCCTTGATCGCCAGGGCGCTCTGGTTGTGCAGGAATTGGTGCCACCACTTCGACACCACGAACTCGGGGATGATGATCGAGACCACGGCGTCCGGGTTAAAGGCGTGGATTTGGCGGATGTAGCGCAGGAGCGGCCGGACCACTTCTCGGTAGGGGGAATCCACGGCTTCAATGGGAACGTCGTCAACAAGCCGGGACCAGTCGGTGAGGATGCGTTGGGTTTCGGTCGGCTCGACGTTGAAGCTCACCACGCGCAGGTCGCTCGGTCGCAGCGCGCGCGCGTACTCGAGCGCGCGCAGTGAGGCGTTGTGCACAGCCGACACCAGCACGATAGCCACGGTACGCGTCGGCTGAATCGCGCCGCGTCCGCTCTCGCTGCCGGCCTGTGTGTGAACGGGGAAGTCGGTGACGACCACGCCGCGCTCCCACTGCAGGGCGGCGCGCAGCAGCAGGGTGTGGCGACGCTGGAGGTAGTGACCGAATCGCTTACCGGTGTACCGCTCCGGCAGCACGATGGTGACGTACTCGTTCTCGGCTGCGTGCAGCCCTCGGATATAGGCCCGGAGGGGTCCCGCCACGTCGCGCGAGCCGTTCGGGATGACGTCGAGCGGCACGGTGAGTCCCTGCTCGATCCACTCGCGGCGGATCCGGTCACCCGTCTCCTCGTTGCCCACGTGTACCGCGCGGACTTCCATCGGACGCAGTGCGCGCGCGTAGCCGACCGCGCGCCGCGTCGCTTCGTCAACGTGCGAGACCAGGACGACTACCCGCGTGCCTGCGGCGCGCGTGGGACGATCCTGCGGAAGGCGTAGTTGGCGGCTGACCGAGATGTAGTGCCGGTTAACCATCTTGAACGCCATCACGATGACCGGCACCGCCATGATGACCAAGTACGCGCCGTGGGTGAACTTGCTGACGGCTACGACGACGAGCACTACTCCGGTGACCGCCGACCCGATGCCGCTCATGACCGCTCGGCGCTGCCAGTGCTCGCCCCGCACGCGTCGCCATCTACGCAGCATCCCGTACTGGGACAGCGTGAAACTCGTGAAGACCCCGACGACGTACAACTGAATCAGCCTCGTTACCTGGGCCTCGTAGATGATGATGAGCACCGCTGCCGCCCCGGCCAATACCAAGATGCCGTTGGAGAAGACCAAGCGGTCGCCTCGGTTGATGAACTGCCTGGGCATGAAGCGGTCACGCGCCAAGATCGACGACAGTCTGGGGAAGTCCTGAAACGCGGTGTTTGCTGCCAGGATCAGGATCAGAGCGGTTGCGATCTGCACGAATGCAAAGCCGAACCCGCCGTTGAACGCCGCGTCGGCGATCTGCGCCACGATTGACTTCGCCTCTGACGGGCGCGCGTGCATCCGGTTGGCCAAGATCGTGATCCCGAGGAACATCGTGATCGCGATTACTCCGAGCACGCCGAGGGTGGTGGCGGCGTTGCGGGCCTGCTCGGAAGGCCGCCTGCCGCGGAACGCCGGAACGCCGTCGGCAATTGCCTCGACTCCGGTGAGGGCCGTCGCCCCCGATGAGAACGCTCGGAGCACAAGGAGGATCGTGAGCGGGGCCATCCCTTCGGGTATTGCTGAAGGGGTGGTGGCGGTTGGGCACGTCCCGAATGTGCAACGGCCGAGTCCCACGGCGATCATCGTGAGTATGGCGACGACGAAGGCGTACGTCGGGATCGCGAAAAGCGAGCCGGACTCCTTCGTTCCTCGCAGATTCAACATGGTGATGAAGGCGACAAACACCAACGCCACCGGAACCAGGTGTCCGAGCAGCGACGGAACGAGCGACGCGACGGCGAACGCGCCGGCCGCGATGCTCACGGCGACCGTTAGCACGTAGTCGGTCAGCAACGCGCCGGCCGCGATCAGTCCCGGGATTTCCCCCACGTTTTCGTGCGTGACGATGTAGGCGCCGCCTCCGCCGGGGTAGGCGTGGACGGTCTGGCGGTAGGAGGCGATAACGATCATCATCAGGATCGCAACCGCGGCGGCAAGCGGAAGTGACAGGTGAATAGCCGTCACGCTCGCCGTGACCAGGACGATGATGATCTCCTCCGTCGCGTAGGCGACTGAGGACAATGCGTCGGAGGCGAAAACCGGCAGCGCCAGGATCTTGGGCAGCAGTTGGTGTTCGGCGTCTTCGCTGGCGAGGGGGCGGCCGAGCAAGACCCGCTTGAAAGCCCCCATCAGTGGGTGTGTTCCTTGGTCACGGTGGCGTCCATCTTCCTCTGTGCGGTGGCTCTCCGCGAATCGGCAAGCCGCTATCATCGCTCCAATCCCGGCGGGAGGGAGGAATCATGGGGTCGATGTCGCGGGACGAGGCCGTCGCGCTGGTTCGTCGTTTGGTGGACAAGGACATTACCCTGCGCCACCTGGTGTCGGTCGAGGGGGTGATGCGCCGCTTGGCGGTGCGTTTCGACGGCGATGAGCACACATGGGCTCTGGTGGGGCTTTTCCACGATCTGGACCAGGACCACACCGCCGGTGACCCCGAGCGCCACGCTCGCCTTGCCGCGGAGTGGTTGCGCGAGGAACAGGTTGACGAGACCGTCGTGAACGCGGTGCTTGCCCACGCTCATCCTGAATTCCGGACCGATCTGGTCGCGCGCGCGATCGTGGCTGCCGACGCTTTGGCGGGACTTCTGGTTGCCGCCGCGCTGCCCCGGCCCGAGAAGGCCGTCGGGATGAAGGTCTCCAGCGTCAAGAAGAAGCTCAAGGAGAAGTCGTTTGCGCCGGGTGTCGACCGGGCCGAGATCCACGAATGCGCCGCCCTGGGACTCGAGTTGGATGAGTTCATCGCCCTGGGGATCGAGGGGCTGCAACTGGTCGCGCCGGAGATCGGCCTGGCGTAGCGAAGTCCGGGGCGCCGTGCCGGCGCGCGCCTGAACCCGTACAGTGCCCGCGTGCGTTGGAAAGTGGTCATCGTCGCCGCGACCGCGTTCGTCGTGTTGCCGTTGGGGTCCGTCCCGGCGCGCGCTGCCGCAGAACCGGACGTGCTTTTGGTCGCGATGCCGGCTGCGCAAGCCCGCGCGTTTCTTGAGGGTGCGGCGCTGGGACTGGGGGTATTCCCCGCTTCTCGCTCGGGAGAGGACTTCCTGGCCGAGATTGCCGCAGGCGCGCCGTGGCGCACCAGCGGCAGGGCCCTCGGCGGATACCCGGGCCGTGTGGGCGACGTTCTACGGGACCGGTGCGTGCGGGTCGAGACCCTTAGTGAGCCGGGCTCGCCGGGGGCCGCGTTGGTCGCAACCTTTGTGCGCCCGGGCACACCGTGTCCGTCGGAGATAGGACGACTGACGGTCGCCTCGGTAGCTTCGGCGGCGTCTGCGCGCGGCCTAGCGGCCGCGCGCACCTCGGTATTCGTCGTCGGCGTCGCACCCCGGACGCCGTTAACGGTGGGTGTGATCGGAATCCCCGGGGTGCTGTCGGGCGGGATCGCCGCGCGCGCGGGGGTGGCCACTCCTTACGATCTCGCCGCGAGTGTTCTTGCGTCGCTGGGAATCCGCGGCGCGCGCGGAGTGATCGGCGTGCCGCTGAAGGTCGCCGCCACCGCAGATGCTGCAGCGCGCATCGACGCTTTGTCCTTCCGGATGCTCCGGGACGCGTCGTACGGTCCGGGTCTGGCGTGGGCGACTGCCGTTGCCGGGGTGCTGGGGTGCGTTATCGCCTTCTTCGCCCTTCGCCGTCGCCGCAACAGGGTTGCGGCTGCGCTGGCGCGCGCAGCGTCGATCGTGCCGGCCGGGTACGTCGCAGCGCTGTTCGTTCCGAGCGCGCGGTGGGAGGTGCGCGCGGTCGTCGTGCTGGCGACGTTTGCGGCCGGGGGCGTGTGGCCTGCGCGCAATACGCGGCGGTTCTGCGGACGCGCGCTTGTCGGAACCGCCGCAGTGGTCGCGGTTCTTGCGGCGGTGGCGGCGATGCGCCCCGACGCCGAGCCTGCCCTGTCGTTGTGGGGCGATCCGTTGAACTCCTGGCGGTTCTTCGGCCTGCGCAATCATCTGGCTGCTTTCGTCGCCGGCGGCGCCGTCGCCGGCGCAGCCTTGTTGGGCGTGTCGGCCCGAGTTCTTGTCGTCGCGGGTCTGGCGGGGGCCGTCGTCGTTGGGGCGCCGCAATTGGGGGCCAACTTCGTGGCGGTGTTCACACTTGTGCTGGGCGCCGGAGTCGCCGTTGGGATCCGCTCATCCGGAAAGGTTCGCGTACCGCACCTTGCCGTCGCGGGAGTCGCTGCGGTCGCCGGGTTCGGCCTGGCACTGGTCGCCGACGCGCGCACGCCCGTCAGCCACGGGGGCCGCGCGCTCAACACGGTGCGGTCCGGTGGCGCGCGCGCGGCCTGGAGGTTCATCGCCGATCGCGCGGCGCTGGACTATCGGGAGGTTGCCTCCGGCGGCGTGGCGGGGTTCGCCGGGTTCGCGGGGGTGGCAGTGGTGTTGGTCGCGTTGTTCGTTTGGGCTGCGCGCACGCACGCGGCGCCGTCGCAGGTGCGCGCGGCGGTCGCCGGCGGAGCCGTGGCTGCTTTTGCGGCGTTGTTCGTGGAGGACTCCGGGTTCTTCACCGGAGCGATCCTTGCGCTGTACCCGGCGGTTGCGTGGCTTTCTTGGTCGGCCGGCGAGGATGCCGGCGTTGGTGTCAGCTCGGCACGCGCCCCGACGCGGACTTCCGCCGTCTGAGGTACCAGACCGCGGTCGCGACCAGCATCGTGAGTCCGACTGCGGCGGATGCGAGCGTGAAGTGACCGAGAACGCGTTCCCAATTCGCACCGAGCGCCCAGCCGAGCCCCATCAAACCGAAGGCCCACGGTAGCGAGCCCGTGAACGTGTAAACGGCGAATCGGGGAACGTTCATCTCGGCGATTCCCGCGGGGATCGAGATCAAGGTGCGCGCGAGCGGGATCATGCGGCACACAAAGACGGCCGCCGGTCCACGCTGCTCGAACCAGCGCTCGGAATGGTGCAAGTGCTCCTCGGTGATCAGGAACTTGCGTCCCCAACGCAAGATCGCCGCGCGCCCGTAGCGACGACTCACGCCGTAGGCGAGCAGCGAGCCGCCCAGGGCTCCGGCCGCCGAGACCAGCGCCGCCGGCGCGATATCGAGCCGCTGCTCCGAGATCAGGAACCCAGCGAATAGCAACGGAATCTCGCTCGGCAGGGGTAGCCCCATCGTGTCGATCCACATCAGCACGAATAGTGCAATGTAGCCGTGCTCGACGAGGCGTGTGACCATCTCTTCCACGAGGCGCACATCGTACCTGCCGGGCGTCGGAGGGCCACTCGGGTCGCGTGCTACGCTTGCCGCGCTCCGATGGGAAACCAATCAGCGCACGGTCGCGGCCCTTTCGGCGACCGGCCATCGACGATTCTCGGCCTGCTGCAGCGCCGGTATTTCCGACGTCTATGGGCGGTCACCACGGTCTCGAGCCTGGGGGACTGGCTCGGGGTCTTCGCGCTGACCATTTACGTCAAGAACATGTCCGGCCGGCCGGAGTTCGCCGTCGGAGGTGTGCTGCTGTTCCGCGTGGTTCCGGGGCTTTTCTTCGGGCCGTTTGCCGGGGTGCTGGCCGACCGGTTCGACCGCCGGCGATTGATGGTCACCGCGGACCTGTGTCGCGCGGCGCTCATCGCGACCATCCCGTTCACGCACAACTTGTGGCAGGTCTACGCAGTGTCGGCGGCCATGGAGATCCTCAGTCTGCTGTGGGCTCCCTCGAAGGACGCGACCGTGCCCAACCTGGTCGAGCGGAGTCAGTTGATGACGGCCAACCAGTTGTCGCTCATCACCACGTACGCCACTTTCCCCCTCGGCGGGGCGCTTGTGGCGGTGTTGGCGATCCCGGCGTCGCTGCTTGCTCGCTTCGACGCTTTCAGCGTGCTGCGAACCCAACCGGTGTCGCTGGCCTTCTTTGTGGATGCCGCCTCGTTCCTGTTCTCCTCGGCGATGATCGCGACGTTCCCTGCGCACCTGATGCGAACCAAGCGTGCCTACCAGTCCGTCGGCAGCTGGAACCCCTTCCGCGACTTGTTTGAAGGATTCCGGTTCATTCGCAAGGACCTTTTTGTGCGCACGCTGGTGGTGAGCGCCTGGGTTGCGTTCTCCGGTGGGAGTGCGATCATCTCGCTCGGTCCGATCTTCGCGGGCAAACTCGCCGGCGGGAGCGAGGCCGGCGCGCAGGCGGCCTGGGGGGCTCTGATCGTCGCCGTCGGGTTCGGGCTCGTCGGTGGGATGATCAGCGCCAGCGCGATCGCTCGACGGCGTCGTCGCGAGAGCATCTTTCCTGCGGGGCTGGTCTTGGGGGGTCTGGCGGCAATCGGAGTCGCAAGCATGACTTCGATTCGTCCGGCGCTCCCCATCACTTTTCTTGCGGGCTTCGGGGCCGGGATCGCCTGGGTGACTATCTTCACGTTGCTTCAGGAGCGAACCGACGATCGTCTGCGCGGGCGCACGTTCGCGACCTTGTATACAGGCATCCAGCTTTCGCTGTTCGTTGGTCTCGCGGGTTGGCCGCTGGCGGCCGGAGCGATCGGAGACCATGTGGTGCGAACGGAAAACTACATCTTTGATCTCGCCGGATCGCGGATTGTCCTGTGGGCCGGCGGGCTGTTCCTTGTTGCCTCGGGCATACAGGCGGTTCGTCTGCTGCGTAAGGCCGCCGGCCGTCCGGGGACCGCGCGATTGACGGGGCTGCGATTCACCGGGCTGCGATTCACCGGGCTGCGATTCACCGGGCGCGCGCTCGTTGCCGGCGGCGCGCGCGCCGGATTGTTCGTGGTGTTCGAGGGCGTCGAGGGGGCGGGGAAGTCAACACAGATGTCGCTGCTCTCCGAGTGGCTCCGCGAACGCGGACGCCATGTCGTGGTCACACGCGAGCCGGGCGGCACTGCGATCTCGGAGCAGGTGCGGCACATCTTGCTGGACCCTGGGTCCGAGGGCATGGACGCCAAGACCGAGGCGCTGCTGTTTGCGGCGGCGCGCGCCCAGCACGTTGCCGCCGTCATCCGACCGGCGCTCGATGCGAACTCGGTTGTCGTGAGCGACCGCTACATCGATTCGTCAATTGCATACCAGGGTGTGGTGCGCGGCCTCGGCGAGGAGGACGTGTTGCGCCTGAACGCCTGGGCGACCGATGAGCTGTTGCCCGATCTGGTCATCTTGTTGCACCTGGATTCCGACGTCGGTCTGAACCGATCGGCCGGAGGAGATCGGATGGAGAACGAAGGCGCGGCATTCCACCGAAAGGTCGGGGAGGCGTATCTGCACCTGGCCCGTGAATACCCGAGCCGGTTCTCGGTCGTGGATGCGTCGGGAACCGTCGAGCAGGTCCAAGGGCAGATTCGTGCCGCATTGCTGCCGTTCCTAGGTGCGGAGTGAGCATGGCGCAGCTCGGCGGATTGGATATGTGGGAGCGGCTGGTGGGCCAGGAGGCGGCGGTTCGCCAACTCCGCGAGTCGATCGCTTCGGACAGCGTCGGTCATGCCTACCTATTTGCCGGTCCCCAAGGGGTCGGGCGCGAACTAGCGGCGATCGCACTCGCCGCTTCGCTCAACTGTGCCGCCGGCGGATGCGGATCGTGCGACGCGTGCGCGCGCATTCTGCGCCGTACGCATCCGGATCTACACATGATCGTTCCGCACGGTGCGCAGATTCTGGTCGAACAAGTGCGAGAAGTTCGTCAGGACGCCTTTCGCTCGCCGTACGAAGGTCGAGTCAAGGTGTTCTTGATCGAAGACGCGCACCGGCTGAATCCCGCGGCAGCGAACGCGCTGTTGAAGGTTCTGGAGGAGCCGCCGGGCGACGTGGTGTTCGTGCTTGTCACCGCGTCGCCTGAGGATCTGCCCGAGACCATCGTCTCGCGCTGTCGTCGTGTGGACTTCTTCCCGCTGGGCCCCCGCGAGATTCGTCGGGTGCTGGTCGAGCATCACGGCGCCGACCCGTCCGACGCGGAGTGGGCGGCGCGCACCGGCGGTGACTTGTCCACCGCGTTGCGATTCGTGAAGGACCCCGAAGCACCGGAGCGTCGCCGAGGGCACCTGGAGTTCCCCGGACGCTTGGTGCGCGGCGGTCCGGCCGAGGCGGTGCGCGCGGCGGCCGAGTTGAAGTCCGAAGCCGACGCCGCGGCAGCCGCGCTGTCCAAGGCGCACAAAGAGGAACTCGCGCGCACGCTGGATGCGTTCGGAGAAGGCCGGGGGAGCGGCGCAGCGCGCAAGCGCATCGAGGACCGCCACAAGCGTGAGGCGCGCCGCCGCCGTACCGAGGCCTACGACTCCGCATTGCGCGACATGCACTCGTTCTATCGGGACGTTCTGCTTTCGGGCACCGGCGCTTCGACCGACGTGCTCGTTAACGCCGAGATGGGCGAGCGACTGGCGCGCGCCTCGAAGGTCACCGATCCGGCGTGGTTGGTCTGGGCGCTCGGCCGCGTCGATGCCACGCGGCGCGCGCTCGCCCGCAACGTGGATGCAACCCTGGCCGTCGAGGCGCTGTTCATGGACCTTTCAACTCCGCGCGCGCGCCCGGCCTGAACCGGCCGATGTCGTTGTTTCCTGCGATGTTCGGTACCCTGCCCGGGATCCCCGGACCCGGAGGAACTGAATGCCGCTTGCACGCGCCGACCATGCCCTTCTCACCGAACGCCGTCGCCTCACCCGGCGCGAAGTCCTCGACGTTGCGCTTTTGCCGTCCGAGGCGCTGCCCGAACTGATCGACCTGGCACATCGGGTGCGCTTGGCCTACAAGGGGCCGCAGGTCGAACTGGAGTCGCTGGTCAACGCCAAGTCCGGTAACTGCACCGAGGAGTGCGGGTTCTGCTCGCAGTCGGTGTTCTCTAAGACGCAAGTGGAGCGTTACCCGATGCTCGACCCGGACAAGGTGCTCGAGGTCGCGCGCGAGACCAAGAAAGTCGGCGCGACTCAGTTCTGCATCGTCGTGGCGGTCAAGGGGCCCGACGATGGGATGCTCGAGCGCGTGATGGAGATCATCGAGGCTGTGCGCATCGACACCGGCTTGGATGTCGCTGCGTCTCTTGGAATCCTGAAGCCCGGGCAGGCCGAGCGCCTCAAGGCTGCCGGACTCAAGCGCTACAACCACAACCTCGAAACCTGCCGCGCGATGTTCCCCACGATCTGCACTACCCATTCGTGGCAAGATCGATTCGATACCAATCTCATGGCGCGCGCGGCAGGCCTGGAGATCTGCTGCGGCGGAATCATCGGTCTCGGCGAAACAATCGAGCAGCGCGTGGACTTCATGTTCGAGATCGCAGAACTCGAACCCGAAGAAGTTCCGGTTAACTTGCTCGATCCGCAGCCCGGCACCGCTTTCGAGGGGTACCCGCTGATGGCTGCGCGCGAGGCACTACACGCCATCGCGCTGTTCCGCTTGGTGTTCCCATCGACGTGGCTGCGACTGGCCGGCGGGCGCGAACGCGTCCTCGGCGAGTTGCAGGGTATGGGAATGCTCGCGGGAGCGAACGCGCTCATCGTCGGAAACTACCTGACCACGATCGGGCGCGCGCCCGAGGACGACCTCGCGATGCTCGATGCGCTCGGCATGCCGATCGCCGACGGTCCCGGGGAAGGGCGGCTCATCGTTGACGGCGAGGGGTCGCAGACGCTTCCGCCGACGCCGGTTCCCACGCTCGCGCCGTGAACGGATCGCTCGATCGGACGCGCGCGCTGCGTGCCGTCGATCGCGCGCACGTCTGGCACCCGTTCACGCCGATGTCGGCATGGCTGGACGACGACGCTCCGATCATTGAGCGGGGCGAGGGATGTTGGCTGATCGACACCGACGGCAATCGATACATTGACGGAGTGTCATCGCTGTGGGTGAACGTGCACGGTCATCGTCATCCGGTGCTCGACGCCGCTTTGGTTGAGCAAGCCGGCAAACTTGCGCACTCGACGTTCCTCGGGCTTTCTCATCCGGCGGCGATCGAACTCGCCGGGCGTCTGGTCGCGATCGCCCCCGGCGCGCTCACGCGGGTGTTCTTCTCCGAGAACGGCGCCGCTGCCGTCGAAGTCGCGCTGAAGATGGCGTACTCGTACTGGCGAAACCGAGGTGAGGCGCGCGACCGTTTCGTGCGCCTGGAGAACGCCTACCACGGCGACACCGTCGGCGCGGTCTCGGTCGGCGGCATCGATCGCTTCCACGAGACCTATCGCGCGCTGCTGTTCTCGACCGCGTCCATTCCCTCTCCGTATTGCTACCGGTGCTCGCTCGGCAAGACGTATCCGTCGTGCGGGGTTGCGTGCGCCGAGGCATTGGAGCGCGTGCTGGATTCAGAGGGTGATCGTGTCGCCGCGTTGATCATCGAGCCGCTGGTACAAGGCGCTGCCGGCATCGTCACCGCGCCCGACGGACACTTGCGCCGCGTCACCGAGATCGCGCGCGCGCGCGGAATCCTGGTGATCGTCGATGAAGTCGCCACCGGGTTCGGCCGCACCGGAACCATGTTTGCCTGCGAGCAGGAAAGCGTCGAGCCCGATTTGATGTGCGTCGGCAAGGGAATCACCGGTGGGTACCTTCCGCTTTCGGCGACGCTTGCGACCGAGGAGATCTTCTCCGCGTTTCTGGGCGCGCCCGAGGAACACAAGACGCTGTATCACGGACATTCGTACTCGGGGAACCCACTCGCCGCCGCGGTCGCGCTCGCCAACCTCGATGTGTTCGAACGCGAGCGAACTCTGGAGCACGTTGCCGAGATCGAGGTCTTGCTCGGCGAATTGCTCGCGCCGCTTGCGGAGCATCCTCATGTCGGAGAGATCCGTCGCCGCGGCATGATGGTCGGGATCGAACTCGTCGCCGATCGTGCGACCAAAGAGCCGTTCGACGAAGCGCTGCAGATGGGCGCCGCGGTGGCGCGCGCGGCGCGCGCGCGCGGCGCAATCATCCGGCCCCTTGGCGACGTCGTTGTGTTGATGCCGCCGCTCGCGATCTCAAGAGAAGAACTCACTCGGTTGGTTTCAATCACTGCAGAGTCGATCGACGCGGTGACCGCGTGAGCGGTTCGCTCGATTTCGTCTCCGGCGAACTCGCCGGGTTGGAGTCCGCTTCTTTGTTGCGTTCGGTGCGCGCGGTGGACGGCCCACCCGACACCGAGGTGATCCAGAACGGGCGCAGCCTGCTGCTGCTCGCGTCCAACAACTATCTGGGTCTCGCGACCCATCCGCGGGTTGTGGACGCCGCGGCGGAAGCGGCGAGCCGCTGGGGGGCAGGGTCCGGCGCAGCGCGCCTGGTGACCGGCGGAACTCGGCTACACGACGATCTGGAGGCGATGCTCGCGGACTTCAAGCAGACCGAGGCGGCGCTGCTGTTCAGCTCCGGGTACATGGCGAACCTCGGGGTGCTTGCTGCGCTCGCGGGACGCGAAGACATGATCTTCTCGGACGAGTTGAATCACGCCTCGATCATCGACGGCGTTCGATTGTCGCGCGCGGCGGTGCGGGTCTACCGGCACTGCGATGTTGAGCACCTCGCGGAGTTGCTGGCCGAAAACCGAGGCGCGCGCCGACGCATCGTGGTCACCGACACCGTGTTCTCGATGGACGGCGACCTTGCTCCCCTGGCTCGGATGGCCGAGGTGTGCGAGGCGGAAGGTGCGATCCTGATCGCCGACGAGGCTCACGCGACCGGAGTCGTCGGCCCCTGCGGACGCGGCGCAGTCGCGCACTTCGGGTGCGAAGCCGGCGTGCACGCGATCGTCGGAACCTTGTCGAAAGCGCTCGGCGCCGCAGGCGGGTTCGTCGCCGGAAGCGCCGACTTGATCTCGTTCTTGCGCAACCGCGCGCGCCCTTTCGTGTTCGATACGGCCCTGCCTGCTTCGCCGGTCGCCGCTGCCCAAGCGGCCTTGGAAGTGCTGGTGGCCGAGCCCGGCCTGGCAGACCGCGCGCGCGCCAACGCTTCGACGTTCGCGGCCGGATTGCGCGCGCGCGGCTTCGACGTCCTCGACCCGGCCGCCGCGATCGTGCCGGTGTTGGTCGGCGAAGCCTCGGCCGCGATAGCGATGGCCGAACGTTTGCGCGCCGCAGGAGTGCTGGTTCCGGCGATCCGGCCGCCGAGCGTTCCGGAGGGAACCGCGCGGCTGCGAGCCACCACCATGGCGACGCACACCGACTCCCAGATCGAGTTCGCGCTGGATGCGTTCGCGCGCGCGGCAAAGGACGCGTGATGATCCGTTTTGTCACCGGGACCGACACCGGGGTCGGCAAGACCATCGCATGCACGCGGATGGCGCGCGCCGAGCAGGCGCGCGGGCGCAAGGTCCGCTACGTCAAGCCCATCCAGACCGGCCTGATGCCGGGCGAGGCCGGTTCCGACGCCGATGTGGTGCGCGCCGCAGGGATCGAGGTGCACGAGTTGCTGCGCTTCGCCGAACCCCTCGCTCCCGAGGTCGCCGCCGCGCTGGAGGGCGCGACGATCGACACCGACCGCCTGGTTGCCGATGTGCGCGCGTTGGAGGAGGGCTGCGATCTGCTGATCGTCGAAGGCGCGGGTGGCTTGCTGGTTCCTATTGCGCCGAAATACGACACAGCCGACTTCGCCGCTGCACTCGGCGGCGAAGTTGTGATCGTTGCGCGCCCGGCACTTGGAACCCTGAACCACACGGCGCTCACGCTGGAGGTTGCGCGCGCGCGCGGCCTGACGGTCGCCGGGATCGTCGTGTCGGACTGGCCGGTCGTCGCCGGAATCACCGAAACCACCAACCTCGAGCGCTTGCGCGCGATGGCCGCGGTGCTCGAAGTGATCCCGCACGACCAATAGGAAGGGCGAGTTGGGGCTCGGCCATCCACGCAACGTCCGCTCATTGCCCACGGCCGCGGTTCGAGACACCAGTCGCGCGGCATGATCCGGCTCGATCGTCGCGACACAGCCGTGCTTTGACCGGGCCGAGTGATGCGAGTTGAATGCCTTTGATGCGGGGAATTCGGGCGTTCCTGCGGCAACCGCCGGCGAGTTGGGCGACTCTGCGGCTCCTGCCAGGCGTGAGCCGTCCCTTGACCGCCGCCTGGGCGGTGCGCGCGCTTCTTGGCGGTCTTCTCACACCCGCGTTCTTCATCGTGACCGGCCGTCTCGTGGAGACAGTTCCCCAAGTCGCGCGCGACGGATTCGCGTCGGCTCCCGGCCGGCGCATGATCATGCTGCTCGTGCTCGCCGCCGCGCTCTTTGTCGCAAGTCAGGTGATCGAGCAGGCCGGAACTCTCCTCGGACTTGTCCTCGGTCGCCGGCTCGACATCCATTTGCGAGAGCGCGTGATGCGCGCGCTCCTGCGCCCCACCGGCATCTCGCATCTTGAGGATCCGGCGCTCTTGGACGAGGTGTCGCTCGCGCGCGGCGTCGGCCCCGGCGACTTCACTCCGGGCGGAGCAGTCTCCGGATTCGGCGAGATCATTGCGCGTTACGTGACGGGCGGGGCCAGCGCGATCCTGGTCGCGCGTTCTTGGTGGTGGCTCGCGGTCTTGCTCGTCGCCGGTCACGTGATCACACGGCGTCGCCTCCGCGCCGACATCTCGAAGATCGTGGACGTCGCCATCGGGCGCACCGACTCGCTTCGGCGCGCATCCTATTTCCGGGATCTCGCGCTCGGACCCGGCGCCGCAAAGGAACTGCGCATCTTCGGGCTGCGCGCGTGGGTCGGCGACCGATTCCGGCAGCACTGGCTGAGCGCGATGGGCGAAGTTTGGAGGGAGCGATCCGGGGGTTACGCCGCGTACGCGTGGTGCATGGCGTTGATGGGGCTGCTTCACACGATCGCCTTCGGCGTGATCGCGCACGCGGCGATCCAAGGCGACATCGGCATCGGGACGATCGCGGTGCTTTCGCAGGCGATCATGGGGATGTTCGTCCTCGGAAACCCCTCCAATGCCGACCTCGACGTCGCGATCGGGGTCGCCGCGGTGCCGCATGCGCTTGCACTCGAATCGCGCCTCGCCGGCGAGGCGACCACGTGCCGCGACGCGGAAGCCGCGTGCGCGACGGGTGAAATGCCGCTCCGCGACATCACGTTCGCCGGCATCGGGTTCCGCTACCCCGGGCAGAATGCCGACGTGTACCGGGAACTGGATCTTGTTGTTCCTGCCGGGAAGTCCCTCGCGATCGTCGGACCGAACGGTGCCGGAAAGACGACGCTCGTAAAGCTCCTCGCGCGCCTGTACGAGCCGTCGGCCGGGCGCATCTCGATAGACGGCGTCGACCTGCGCGATCTCGACGCGCGCGAGTGGCGCCGGCGGATCGCCGTGATCTTCCAGGACTTCGTCCAGTACGCGCTGAGCGCGCGCGACAACGTCGGGTGGGGCGCGATCGAGCGCGCCGACGATCTCGAACTGGTGCGCGCGGCCGCGAGACGCGTGGGGATCGCCGAGGCGATCGAGGCTCTGCCGAAGGGTTGGGACACGGTCTTGTCGCGACAGTTCACCGACGGGGCGGACCTGTCGGGCGGTCAGTGGCAACGCGTGGCGCTCGCTCGCGCGCTCTTCGCCGTCTCCGGCGGTGCGAGTGTGCTCGTTCTCGACGAACCCACAGCGAACCTCGACGTGCGCGCCGAGGCCGAGCTGTTCGACCAGTTCCTCGACCTCACGCGCGGCCTGACGACGATCCTGGTCTCGCACCGCTTCTCCACCGTGCGGCGCGCCGATCGGATCGCCGTGCTCGAGCACGGTCGCGTAACCGAACAAGGGACGCACGACGAGTTGATAGCGCGCGACGGCGCCTACGCGCGCATGTTTCGCCTACAGGCCGGGCGATTCAGCGACACGCCGGCCGCGGAGCCGTCGGAGGCCGGGGCATGAGCGCGTTCACACCGAAGGTGCGATGGACGCGCAGCGCGCGCGTCGTTCTCTCCGCCGCGTTTCGCGCGGCGCCGGGGCGCACGATCGCCGTGCTGGTCTTGTCGATCCCCGGTCCGATCGGGAACGCGGTCTTCGCTTGGTGGACCAAGGTTCTCATCGACGCCGCGCTCGGAAAGGACCTCGGCCGCGCGCTCTGGGTCGCCGTCGCGATCGGCGTCACGCTTGCGATCACCTACACGTGTTCGTTGTCGAGTTTCCTCCTGAGCACGGGTCTCCAGGAACGAACCGATCTGTGGATCGACGCCCACCTGATCGAGCTGTCGGCTGCGGTTCCCGGCATCGAACACCACGAGCGCCCCGAGTACCTCGACCAGATCTCCATGCTGCGCGGCGCGCGCGCGGTGCTCACCCAGGCGATCAACTCCATCGTGCAGAGCATCGGGGCGGTCATGCAAGTCATTGCGACCGTCGGGCTGCTTGCCTCACTGCATCCGGCCCTTGCGCTCGTTCCGCTGTTCGCTCTCCCTTCGGTGTGGACGACCGCGCGTGCCCAGCGCATCCTCATGGCCGAAGAGGAGCGGTTCGCCGAGCCCCGGCGCGGGATCGCGCATATGTTCTCCCTGGCGACGACCGCGCCGCCCGCCAAGGAGATGCGCATCTTCGGCATCGGTGACGAGGTCGTGCGTCGTTACTCCACGCTTGCCGCGGACAGCAACCGGGTCGAAACGCGCGCACGCGTGCGCGCCTCCGGGCTGGAGGCGCTCGGATGGTCGATCTTCGGGCTCGGGTACGCGGGGGCGATTGCCTTCGTCGTCTCGCTCGCCGTCCACCACGACCCGCGCATCACCATCGGAGGCATCGTGCTCGCGATCCAGCTCGCCGGACAGGTCAACGGCGAGGTTACCGGAGTGGTCCACATGACGGGATTCCTCATGTACACAATGCGAGCGGCGGCGCGCTACGTGTGGCTCATCGATTACGCGAAGGAGCACCGTCCCAGCGCGCACGCGCCGGTTCCCATTCGCATCGCCCGCGGCATCGACCTCGAAAACCTCTCGTTCCGATACCCCGGGACCGATATCGACATCCTGCGCGACGTCGATCTGCACATCCCGTTGGGAGCAACACTGGCGATCGTCGGAGAGAACGGCGCCGGGAAGACGACGCTGGTGAAGCTCCTCTGCCGCTTCTACGAGCCCACGTCGGGCCGGATCACGCTCGACGGAACCGACATCGGTGAGTTCGACGTCGAACAGTGGCGCGCGCGCATGTCGAGCGCCTTCCAGGACTTTGCGCGCTTCGAGCTGGTCGCGCGCGAAGTCGTCGGCGTTGGAGATCTTGCGCGCGTCGAGGACACCGGTGCCGTCGAGACTGCTCTCACGCGCGCCTCGGCGTGCGACGTCGTCGCATCTCTCCCCAAGGGTCTGGAGTCACAACTCGGCAAGTCGTTCGACGATGGAGTTGATCTTTCCGGCGGCCAGTGGCAGAAGCTCGCACTCGGCCGCGCGATGATGCGCGAGGACCCTTTGGTGCTCGTGCTTGACGAGCCGACCGCCGCACTTGACGCCGACACCGAGCACGCGTTGTTCGAGCGCTACGCCGCGGCGGCCCGCCGCGCCGCGAGTGACACCGGCGCGATCACGGTTCTCGTCTCGCACCGGTTCTCGACCGTGCGCATGGCCGACCTCATCGTTGTCGTCGAGAACGGCCGCATCAGCCAAGCAGGATCGCACGAGGATCTGGTCGCGCGCGGCGGGACCTACGCCGAGTTGTACGAGATCCAGGCGCGCGCGTACCGCTGAACTACTTCCCCGCCGGACCAGCCAGCTCGCGCGCGCCCACCGCAAAGTACGCGAACCTAGCGTGGTCGCCCCACTTGAGGGCTCGGAGGAATGGCCTGCCGCGCGCGCACTCGCGAAGACGAGTGCGCTCACGGCGAGGCATTGGAGGGGTCGAGGCGCGCGCGCGGTGGGAGCGCACCGCGTTCGGCACCGGCGCACAATAGCTCGCCGGCCTCGTGCGCAAGAACATCGCATAAACCCTCGGCGACTCGATCGTTACCGAGTGTTCACCGCCCGTAAACAAGTCGTTACTGCGACGACACATGAGATCGCTAGCGTGAGCGTCATCCAACGAAGGAGTCCGGATGGCGAGCATCGACGCAACGACCCAACCGCTGTGGCGGCAGAAGACCGACCTCGAGCGCGTAAAGCGCGAAGGTCTCGACGCGGACCTGGAGAGGCTCGAACGTGAGGGCTATGAGTCGCTGACGGCCGAGGAGTTCTACCGTCTCAAGCTGTCCGGCGTGTGCAGCCAGCGCACCGCGGGCCTCCACATGATCCGCATCCGCGTCCCCGGAGGCAGGCTGACGGCGCCGCAACTTCGCGGAATGCGCCGGATTTCCCACGAGTTCGCCGACGGCGAGGCGCACATCACCACGCGCCAGAGCCTCGAGCTGCACTCGGTGCCGAGCCGCCTCGTGCGCGGCGCGCTCGGCGAGATCTCCGGTCTCGGATTATCCACGCGCTCCACTTGCGGGCACACGGTCCGCAACATCGTGGCATGCACGCACTCCGGCGTCGCCGCAGACGCGGTCTTCGACACGTGGCCGACGGTGCTCGCCCTCGACGACTTCTTCCTCGCGCGCGCCGGGCGCAACAACGCGCGTCTGCCGCGCCGTGTGAACATCTCGGTCGCCGGCTGCCACACGTGTATGCCGCACGCGCAGACGAGCGACATCGGGTTCACGGCGGTACGGCTGGGCTCCGAGGACGGATTCCAGCTCTGGTGCGCCGGCTCTCATCGGCCTGCTGCGGTCCTTCGTCGAGGGACGCGAACCCCACGAGGACTTCGCCGACTTCCTCGCGCGCCGGGAGGACGTTGCGCGCGCGGCGGCCCTCGAACCCGCGGCCCCGTAGCGGTCGCGCGCCATGTTGCCGCTCAACCACGGCGGAGTTCGTCGTGTCTGGATTGCTCGCGCGGCAAGCGTGCAGGGCACATCCTGGGATGCTCCGACCGCCTGTCCCGGACGGCCGGTCAAGGACGTCTTTGCCCGCGCGGTCGAAGAAAATGAAAGACCCCCGGGGATTCCCGGGGATCGTGGTGCGTTGTGTGCTGCGTTGCGAATTCCTGGCTTCCGCTTGCTTGCTAGAATCGGCGCCGCTGCCGGAGTAGCTCAGGGGTAGAGCATTCGATTCGTAATCGAATGGCCGGGGGTTCGAATCCCCCCTCCGGCTCTAACCTGCTTCGGTCAGTGCTTCCGCGACGACCCGCTGCGCAGCCCCGCGACGGAACATGTCGAGCCGCTCCTTCTCCGTGATGCCGCCCCAAACGCCGTAGCGCTCGCGGTTCGACAGGGAGTAGACGAGGCAAGACTCCTGGACGCCGCAGATGGTGCAAATCTCTTTGGCTCTCCACGCGTCCTCTTCCGAAACCGGGAAGAAGACTTCCGGTTCAACCCCACGGCATAAACCGTCCTTTTGCCACTCAAAGCGAACATCATCCACTTGTGAACTCCTTCTCGAATGCTCGCAGAAGTTTAACAGGTCACTTGCTGGAGTTAAACGACCGGGCGAGGATTCTTTTCGCTATGGACCTTTGTGATTGGGGCATTTCGGAAGTCGGTTCTGCGGTGCGCGCCCCCGTTTCGATATCCGACCTTTGTCGGCGGAACCTCGGGGGGCCTGTGTTACGATTCCGCGGCCATGATCCGTCTCGGCCGCTTGGTTCGCGCAATGATCGTTGCCGGTGGACTGACGCTGCTGGTCGCGGTGCCGTCGTATGCGGCCAATCCGATCGCACCCAAACCCGCTCCTAAAGGCGGGCTCTGTGCTCCGTGGCATGTTTGTGTGGCGGAAGCCTCGATTGCGGTTCTGGGGCTGTACTTGCTGTTCACGGCAGGGATGTACTTGTTCCAGCGGCGAGGATTCGACACGGTGGAGCACAGACAAGGTCATCCGGAAGGTGTTCCGGTTAAGCGTGAGGGCTGAGCCCCGGCAGGGCGGTTTCTATTGACTCGTTCATCGGATCTAATCGACTGGGACTTGGCCGCGCGCGTCGGCGGCAGGGTAGGCGGCAGCGGGCCGTCGACGACGGCAGGGTTCAGGCGGCAGGCCCGGGAGGACTTCATCGAGTTCACTCGTCTATCGGATCGACTCGTTCGCGACTTCACCGGTCTGAGTCCTGCAGTTGAGTCGATCGACCCGATCGTGCTGAGCCGCGGCGCGTGGATCCGCGCAAACCTGGACGGATTCAGCGAGTTGCTTGCTCCGGTCACCGAACGCCTTGCCGCCGCTGCAGGGCCATCGGCCGTCACCCGCCGCCTGACGCGCGCCGCGGTCGGCCTGCAGATCGGACTCCTTCTGGGGTATCTGTCGCAAAAGGTCCTCGGGCAGTACGACCTTGTCCTGACGACCGAGGGCGCCGGGAAGGTCTACTACGTCGGTCCCAACATCGTCGAGGCCGAACAGCGCCTTGCGCTGGCGCCGCGGGACTTTCGACTGTGGATCGCGCTTCACGAAGTGACCCATCGCACGCAGTTCACCGCGGTGCCGTGGCTGCGCGCGCGCGTCAAGGGCCTCGTCGAGCGCTCATTTGCCGCGATGGATCTCGACAGCGCGCGCATGCGACGACTGGTCGAGCGCGGCAAGGAATTGCTTCTCTCCGGCCCGCAAGGGTGGCGCGCGGCGAACGTGATGAACCTGCTGCTCTCCGATGAGCAGCGCGGCGTGCTGGCCGAGATGCAGGCGTTGATGTGCATCGTCGAAGGGCACGGAACGTTCGTGATGAATCGCTTGGGTGAATCCCAGATCCCGAGTTACGCGCACATGAAGGGCGCGCTCGAAGCGCGTCGCCGCAGTACCTCGAGTCCTGAGAGGGTCTTCCAGCGCGCGATCGGACTAGACATGAAGTACGAGCAGTACGTCCTTGGAGAGAAGTTCTGCAATGAGGTTGCGGATCGCGCGGGAACGAGCGCGGTGAATCGCGTTTGGGAAGCAGACGGTGACAACATGCCGAGCCTTGAGGAGATGCGCGATCCCGAGGCGTGGCTCGTGAGAACCGGCGCGTAGAGGATCTCGTGGCGGAGGCGCGCACGGTGGGTGAGTTCGTGGCCCGCGTGCGCCGCACCATCGACGACCGGGAGTTGCTCTCCGGAGGCGAGCGAGTCTTGGTTGCGGTTTCCGGGGGCCCTGATTCGCTTTCTCTTCTACACGCGCTGATCCGTCTCGCGCCGGTGTACCGGCTGGAACTGCATGTCGCGCACTTCGACCACCGGCTTCGCGAAGGCTCCTCAGCCGACGCGCGCTTCGTGGTTCGTCACGCGCGCCGCTTGGGGCTCCCGGTGACCGCCGGCGTGGCCGACTCGACGGAGCGGTTGCGCGGGCGCTCCCCGGAGGAGGCCTCCCGCATTCGCCGCAGTAGCTTTTTGCACGAGGTAGCGCGCGAAATCGGAGCGACGCGGATCGCCACCGGCCACACGCTCGACGATCAGGCCGAGACCGTCGTGATGAATGCGTTTGCCGGCGCCGGTCGGCGCGGCTTGTCGGGAATCCCGCCGCGCCGTTGGTGGTACGTGCGTCCGCTTATCGACGTGCGACGCGACGACGTCGAGGCCTTCTGTCGGGCGCTGCGCTTGCGGCCGCGAATGGATCCCACGAACGACACCGACGATTTCCTTCGAAACGTGGTCCGGCACCGCGTGCTGCCGATGCTTTCTGGAACTTTGGACGCCCGCGTGGCCGAGTCGCTGGCGCGCGCCGCCGACGTGCTGCGGGATGAGGATCGGTACCTCGACGGCGCCGCGGCCGCTGCCGCCGGGGTCGAACCCGGACCCGACGGAGGTCGGGTACGGATCGAGCGGCTTCGCGAGATTCCCCCCGCGCTGCAACGGCGGGCGGTTCGCTTGCTGGCGCGCGCCGGGAACGCAACCCTGACGGCCGAGCAGACCGAGGCTGTGCGCGCGCTCGCGCTCGACGGCCGGACCGGCGCGCGCCTGGATCTGCCCGGCCGGTTGAGTGCGCTCGTCGAGTATGGTGTCCTGGTCGTCGGCCCGTCCCCCTCTCCGTCCTCGCCGCGCGCCGCAGCCGGCTTAGAGGTCCCGGGTCGCACGGATCTGACGGCTTGGGGGCTGCACGCCCGGGCCGTGCTCGGCGAAGATCGTCCGGAGCGGTGGCCGGACGGACTGGTGGCATGCGTGTTCGACGCGGACCGAGTTACCTTCCCTCTGCGCGTGAGGCGATGGCGTTCCGGCGACCGGTTCCGGCCGATCGGGATGACGAGCGCGAAGAAGGTCGGAGACTTCTTCACAGATGAAAAGGTGCCGGGGGGTCGGCGCGCGGAAGTTCCATTGGTCGTCGATGATCAAGGCGTGATCTTGTGGGTCGTCGGGCACCGGATGGACGATCGCGCGAAGGTGACCGAACAAACGCGACGGTTCTTGTGGCTGTCGGTCGAGGAGGACTGAAGTGACCGAGGTGAATCCGGACGTCGAGTCCGTGGTGCTGACCGAGGACGAGATCCAAGTCAAGGTCGCCGAGTTGGGCAAGCGGATTTCAGAGGACTACCGTGACGCCGACCTGTTGCTGGTCGGCGTGCTCAAGGGCGCCTTCGTGCTCATGGCTGATCTGTCTCGTGCCATCACGGTTCCCGCGGAGTTCGACTTCATGGCCGTGTCCAGTTACGGATCCTCCACTCGGACCAGCGGCGTCGTTCGGATCCTCAAGGACCTCGATCTGGACATCGGCGGGCGCAACGTCGTAATCGTCGAAGACATCGTGGATTCCGGGCTCACACTGTCCTATTTGCTCAGCAACCTGCGCGGTCGTGGCCCGAGGTCTTTGGAGATCTGTGCGCTCATGACCAAGCCGGATGTTCAGGAAGTCGCACTCGATATCCGTTACCACGGGTTCGCAATGCCCCCGCAGTTCGTGGTTGGCTATGGGCTCGACTATCTGCAGCGCTACCGAAATCTGCCATACGTCGGTACACTCAAGCCGCACGCCTACGAGGAGTGATCGGTGGCCAGAACGTTTCGGGCAATGCTCACAATGGCGACTCAAGCCAATACGACCTACGGGAGGATCGCTCTCGATGAGCAGGTCGTGGCGGATCTCGGGCTTCGCCCGGGGGAATCGGTGCGCGCCAGCTTGCGCGGGACCGACTTCACCGGGAAGGTTCACGGGTCGCTCAAGGCACCTGCGCTCCTGGTTCCTCTCGACGTGATCAAGGGGCTCGGGCTGCGGGACGGACAGGGCGTTCGCCTTACGGTTCTCGGACGTCCGTAGCGGGTCTGCGACGGCTCTTGGACACCCCGGGCATGTTCGCGGTTTCCGGCGCGTTGACCCGTCCGGACAAGTAAAGTTTCACGGAGAGAGATAAGAACTAATGCCATCCTTCGGAACCGGACGCAAGCCGTCGAGCAAGTCGCCGCTGTCGCGCTGGCTTCGCGGCCCGGGCGTCTACGTCGTCGTACTGCTCCTTTTGTTGATCGTGGTCATGAACAGTTTTTCCGGAAAGACGACCACGGTTGATCTGACCTTCAGCGAGTTCCTGCAGCGGGTCAAGGCCGGGGACGTGCGCAACGCGGAGTTCTTCGCTCGCGACGATCGCGTCCAAGGCAAGCTTGCCGACGGTCGTAGCTACCGCGCGACGTTCCTGGCGGACTACGGCGACGAACTCGTCGACGAGCTGCGCGACGCGAACGTTTCCATCAAGGTGGACGCGCAAGGCGGGAACGCGCTGCTGACGACGCTGTTCAACTTCCTGCCTTTCCTGTTGATCGTGGGCTTCTTCTTCTGGATCATGAACAGCTCGCAGGCCGGTGGGAACCGGGTCATGAGCTTCGGCAAGACTCGCGCGAAGCAGGTTTCCAAGGAAGCCCCGAAGGTGACCTTCAAAGACGTCGCCGGCGTGGATGAGGCCGTCGAGGAACTGGTGGAGATCAAGGAGTTCCTCCAGAGCCCGGCGAAGTTCCAGGCGGTCGGCGCGAAGATCCCCAAGGGTGTCCTGCTGTACGGACCGCCCGGGTCGGGCAAGACTTTGCTGGCGCGCGCCGTCGCGGGCGAAGCCGGCGTGCCGTTCTTCTCCATCTCGGGGTCGGACTTCGTCGAGATGTTCGTCGGAGTCGGGGCTGCGCGAGTGCGCGACTTGTTCGAGCAGGCCAAGCAGGCGGCGCCGGCGATCGTGTTCGTGGACGAGATCGATGCCGTCGGCCGCCAGCGTGGTGCCGGACTCGGCGGCGGCCACGACGAGCGCGAGCAGACTCTAAACCAACTTCTCGTTGAGATGGACGGCTTCGATGTTCGTACCGGGGTCATCCTGATCGCGGCGACCAACCGACCCGACATCCTGGACCCCGCGCTCCTGCGCCCGGGGCGCTTTGACCGTCAGATCGTGATCGACCGACCCGATCTCCGAGGGCGCACGGCGATCCTGAACGTCCACGCGCGCGGCAAGCCCCTTGCCGAGGGGATCGAACTGGAGATCCTTGCGCGCCGGACACCGGGATTCACCGGAGCCGATCTGGCAAATGTCGTGAACGAAGCGGCTCTTTTGACGGCCCGGCGCGGCAACAAGGAGATCACGATGGCCGAGCTGGAGGAGGCTATCGATCGCGTCGTTGCCGGACCGGAGCGTCGCAGTCGCGTCATCAGCGATAAAGAGAAGCGGGTTATCGCCTACCACGAGGGAGGCCACGCGCTCGTAGGCCACGCGCTCCCGAACGCCGATCCCGTCCACAAGATCTCGATCATTCCTCGCGGTCGCGCGCTCGGCTACACCCTGTCGCTGCCGACCGAGGACCGTTTCTTGATTACCCGCAGCGAGCTGATCGACGAGTTGGCGATGTTCCTCGGCGGTCGCGTTGCTGAGGAGTTGGTCTTTGAGGACCCGACGACCGGGGCTCAGGACGACATCAACCGTGCGACAAAGGTCGCGCGCCAGATGGTGACCGAGTACGGCATGAGTACGCGGCTTGGTCCGATGGCGCTGGGGCAGGCGCAGGAGCAGGTGTTTCTTGGGCGCGACTTCGCGGCGCACCCGGACTACTCGGACGCCGTCGCCTTTGAGATCGACAAGGAGATCCGCCGCTTGCTCGACGAGGCCTACGCCGAGGCTCGCGAGATCCTCGTGCAGTACCGGGATGTGCTCGACAACATCGTCGAGGGGCTGCTCGAACACGAAACCGTCGAGAAGGACGAACTGACTCGCCTCCTTGAGGGAGTTCAGAAGCGGCCGCCGCGCGATGCCGACGGCAATCGCGGCCGCGTGTCCGGAAGCCGGCCTCAGGCCCCGGCGGCTCCGATTCACCGCACGCAGGCGGACCCGGGTTCGTCCGGCGGGACCAAGTAGCACCCCACGGACGTAGACTTGCGGCAATGACTTTCGAACCCCGCCTTGTCGTTTCGGCTTCCGAAGCGCACGCGGAAGCACGCGGCGCGGCGACGGTCGATGCCGACAAGATCGCGCGCGGCGTACGACTGATTCTTGAGGGAATCGGCGAGAACCCCGAACGCGCCGGGCTCGCCGACACGCCCGGCCGTGTTGCCGAGTCCTACGGTGAGTTGTTCTCCGGTTACGCGGTTGATCCCGTGTCGCTGTTGCAGCCGCTGGCCTCCGAGACCGCGCGCGGATTGGTGATGGTTCACTCGATTCCTCTTGTGTCTATTTGCGAGCACCACTTGTTGCCGTTCACCGGAACCGCCGCGGTCGCGTACCTGCCCGGCCCCGATGGACGCATCACCGGGTTGTCCAAGATCGCGCGCCTGATGGAAGTTCTGTCGCGGCGCCTGCAAGTTCAAGAGCGATTGGTGCGCGAGGCTGCCGACGCTCTGGAAGCGGCGCTCACGCCGGCCGGCGTCTTCGTTTTGGTCGAAGCAGAGCACTTGTGCATGACCATCCGCGGCGCGCGCGCGCCCGGATCGGTCACCGTCACCACCGAAGCCCGCGGCGTCTTCGAGCACGACACCGGCGCGCGCGCCGAGTTGGCCGCGCTGGCGCGCGCCGGGCGGTAAGCCGTGCCCGTGCGCGCGCGAGTCCTCGCTTCCTTCGAGCCGCTTCGCGTCCTCTCCGGAGTCGGTTCGTTCCTGCCTCGGGATCTGCAGGGAATCAGGCAGGCCGTCGACCGACTGGGCGTGACCGAGTGGGCGGTGATGGTTGAGAATCTCGCGCTTCCCACCGAGGCCGAATCCGAGCTGACGGCGGCCGGCGTGCGCTGTGTGCGTATCGGCGACGCACTCGTGGTGCTCGCGACCAACCTCGACGATCCCCCATGGACGCCGCGCGTTCCGGATGTCTACACAGCGCTCAAGAAAGCACTGAGCGCACACAACGCCCCTGCCCTCAACCTAGTTTGGGGTGGACGAGTTCTTCCGCTGTCGCAGCGCGCGCACATCATGGGGATCGTCAACGTCACGCCGGACTCGTTCAGTGACGGCGGGAGGTTCTTCGATGCCGCCGCCGCCGTCGAGCACGGGCTCGCGCTCGTCGAAGAGGGCGCCGATTTGCTCGACGTGGGGGGCGAATCCACCCGACCTGGTGCCGACCCAGTGGACGCGCGCGACGAGGCGGCCAGGGTGGTTCCGGTCATCGAGGCGCTCGCGGCCAAGACCGGCGTCCCGATCAGCGTGGACACCACCAAAGCGTCGGTCGCCGCCGCCGCCTTGGATGCAGGCGCCTCGATCGTGAACGACGTCTCGGCCGGGCGCGCCGATCCCGAGATGTTTTCGCTCGTTGCCGATCGCCGCGTGCCGATCGTGCTGATGCACATGCTGGGAGATCCGCGAACGATGCAGCGAGATCCCACCTACCGCGACGTCGTCGGCGAGGTGTACGGGTTCCTCGCCGACCGCGCCGACGCGGCGGTTGCCGCCGGAGTCGATCCCGCGCGAATCCTGATCGATCCGGGCTTCGGGTTCGGAAAGACGCGCGAGCACAACCTGGTGCTTTTGCGGCGCCTGCGTGAGTTCCGGTGTCTGGGGTATCCGGTCCTTGCCGGGACTTCGCGGAAGTCATTCATCGGGCAGACCTTGGACGTCGGAGTGGATGAGCGGACTGAGGGAACCGCGGCGACTGTAGCCATGGCCGTGGTGGCCGGCGCCGCGGTGATTCGCGTCCACGATGTCCTGCCGATGCGCCGCGTGGCAGGTATGGTGGAAGCGATCCTGAGAGCGAGTGCCGGCGAAGCCGGCCGACGGGAGACGTGATGGACGGGTCCGACCTGATCGAGGTACGCGGCCTGAAGCTGCGAGGGCACATCGGCGTCACGCCGGAAGAGCGCGCGCAGGAACAGCCGTTGGTTGTGAGCATCGCCGCCCGCATGGACACGCGCGCGGCGGCGGCAACCGATGATCTGCGTGCGACCCTGGACTACGAGGAACTCGTTCGCCGGATCGCCAAGATCGTCTCCAGCGAGGAGTACTCGCTCGTCGAGACGCTCGCGGATCGCATCGCGCGCACTGTCCTGGAACACGTCTTTGTCGAAGACGTGTGGGTGCGCGTCGCCAAGCCGCAGGCGCCTCTGGCCGAGGAAGTCGACGAGGTAGCCGTGGAGATCACGCGGTCGCGTGAGGACCTCGGTCCGATCCGTTGACCGTCGCCTACCTTGGGCTCGGAGCCAACCTCGGTGACCGTCGTGCCACGCTGAACGCGGCCGTCGAAGCGCTCGACTGGGGAAAGGTTCGCGTCATCGCGCGCTCGGCCGTGTACCAGACCGATCCCGTCGGCGGCCCGGAAGGCCAGCCCGCGTTTCTCAACCAAGTCGTCGCGGTGGAGTCGAGCCTGAGCGCGCGCGAGTTGTGGGAGCGCTGCGTCGGGATCGAAACCGCCCTGGGGCGAGTACGGGCCGGTGAGGAACGATGGGGCCCGCGCGCCATCGACATCGACTTGTTGTTGGTCGGCGAGGAGGTTGTTGCCGACGAAGACCTGATCATTCCCCACCCGCGAATGCACGGGCGCGCGTTCGTGCTCGTGCCGTTGGTGGAGATCGCACCCCACGCCGTAATCCCCGGCCACGGCAGCGCGCGCGCGCTGCTGCAGGGAATCTCGACGACAGGTGTGCGCCGGCTCGACGGGTAGGTCCGCTGTTGATGGACGAAAGAGACACTTGAAGTTACCGTCGCGCCCGAGGTTCAGACATCGTCCTCGGGTTCGCCATCCGGCGCCCCTCGCGGCCGCGAGCCTCGTGTCTTTGGGCATGTGGCGGGGGGATAGACATGAGGCTCAAGCGAGCACTGCGACGGAACTCGACCCGAACCGCAGCGATTCGAAGCAAGACGCGTCGGCTCGGCGAGAAGACTCTCGGAGTCATCGAGGGTGCTCCCGAATCCGATTACGAGTGGAGAGTGAACGCTGACCACGGCAACTTCTGGGGTGCCGGCAAGCAGCCGCCGCCGGGCGTCGTTACCGAGGAGGCGGCATTCAACATCTGCTATGAGAGACGGGAACATCAGCCCTCGAACAAGTCGGGATCATGCGGATAGCGAAAGGCAGGAGGGGCCTCGCGGTCGCCCTTGGCTTCGCGCTGGTTGCCTCGGGCTGCCAGGCCAACACCAGGCTCCCCACGATCGACCTCACTCAACAGCGTTTCACCCGCGAAGACAGCAGGGTCAATCAACTCGACTGGGCCGAGGGACCTCAACCACCCTTGACCAAGGTGTGGTCATACGACGCCAACGAGAGCCTGGGGCAACCCTTCGCCGCTTCGGGGCGCGTAGTCGCGTCTTCGATGCACCAGACGTATGCCTTCGACAACGCCGGGCGGCTTGCATGGGCGTTTCGTCCTCCCCGTGACCACAACCACGACGGCGTGCGGCCGTCTGTGCCCTACGTTTTTGGTGGTCAGGTCATGGTTGCGTATGTGCGTGACGAGGAGGTCACGATACGTGCGATGGGTCTGCAGGATGGGAAGCTTCGGTGGACCTTCACGCGACCCGCGCCGCAGGGACTTGCAACATTTCTTTGGGCCTGCGCAGGAGAGTCGCTCATCCTGAGCGTCGGGTTCCCGTCGCTGTCGGACCGAGGTGGGCGACTTCCCAATGTGTGGCGCGTTGGTCTGGATGGGTCGGAGATCTGGGGCAAGCATTTCAACGGGACGCACCTCAACTTTGTCAGCCGGGGCGATCTGCTCGCGGTGGGTTCCGACGCAGGCGTCGACATGATCGGCGTCAAGGATGGGGCACTGCGCTGGCGCCACAAGGGGCCCCAAATCGATACGTCGGACTTCGACGCCTTCGCGTTTGCTGGAGAGGGTCTAGTAGTTGGGGAGAACCAGGACACCGGGGAGTTGGTTCTGCTCGTGTTCGATCCGAAGACGGGTCGGGTCCTCGCGCGGCGCGCGGTAAACCCCGGCGCCTCCGACGAAGGCAATCTCTATGCCTACGCCCCGGGGAGGCTCTACACGTACGATCCCGTTGAAGGTCGCTTTCGTCGTTGGACCACGGCGGGGTTGCAGAAGGGCCGGATGTCGCAGGCGGTCCCGTTCACCCACTTTCTCTTGATCGACCCGACGGACGACGACCCGGTCCGCGGCTACTACAGCGACGACGAGAAGGAGCTGGTGTTTCTTTCGAAGTCGCGCGTGATTTGGAAAGCCCCGCTACCCCCGACGGGCTTCCTCGACGATCTCTTCAACGACTACCCGGCGGGCGGGATTGCCGCCACAGGCAGCGGTGTCTTCGTCACGACGACCTCCGGCTGGATCTTCGCTTTCGCGCCGACCTCGTTGATTCGGCGCTGACGGGGTTCTCTACCAGATGGGAGCGAGGTACTACGACGCGTCGATCGGGCGCTTCGTTTCACGCGACCCGGCGGACGCCGATGCGTCGGAGAGTTCCTATGTGTATGCGCGCGCTCATAGCGTGCCCGCGTTCCTTGAGGGTGCTCGGTTATCGTGCGGGCAGTCTCGTGCAGGTGAACCCGTCGAGCCCGTTGTATTTCATCGGAGTGAACACCACTGATTTCGCGAAGGGGCAGAAGCGCGCGATCTTCAACGGCGCCGGCGGGACCGCCTTCAAGTGCTACTACTTCGACCAGAAGGCGATCCTTTCCACACCGAAAGACGTCGTGCTGTCCGGCACGCCGACCGGGTCGACGCTGACGTGTCCGTAAAGAACGCAGCGCTGGTCGCGGTGCTCGCGCTGAGCGCCGCGACGACGGGCGCGCGCGCCGGGGGCGTCAGCCCCGGCTCGACGGCGCTCGTGTCGGTCGCGTGGGATGGAACGCAAGCCCGCGGCTGGGCCGACGAGGTGTCGATCTCGGCCGACGGCCGCTTCGTCGCGTTCAGCTCCGACGGCGACGACATCGCGAGCGGTGACTCGAACGAAACGTCCGACGTGTTCGTACGCGACACCGCGACGAACATGACACGGCTGGTGTCGGTCGCGCCGTTCGGGCGCGCCGGGGACGGCCAGAGCTGGATGCCGTGGATCTCGGCGAACGGCCGGTACGTCGCGTTCGTCTCCGTCGCATCCGACCTCGTCGCGTCACAGCCGCCGGACGGGATCAACGTGTTCGTGCGCGATCTCGAAACCCGCGTGACCACGCTGGAATCGCATGCGGTGGGCGTGAGCCTGCGGCCCGCGTTGTCCGCGGACGGGCGCTTCCTTTCGTACGAGTCGAACGGCGGCCGCATCTACGTGCGCGACCGGAAGCTGGGAACGACGGAAGTCGTGTCCGGCGCCCCGGCGGGCGGCGCGGCCAACGACGCCGCGATCGGTCCGGCGCCGCTGTCGTCGGACGGGCGGTACGTCGCATTCGGGTCCGCCGCGTCCAATCTCGTCAGCGGAGACACGAACGACGCCTATGACGTCTTCGTGCGCGATCGGAAGTTCGGCGTGACGTCGCGCGTCTCGGTCGGCTCGGGCGGCGCGCAGGGGAATTCGCACAGCCTGGAGCCGAGCATGTCGTCGTTGGGCGACCGCATCGCGTTTTCGTCGGACGCGTCGAACCTCGTCGCCGGCGACGCGAACGGCACGTCGGACGTCTTCGTCCGCGACGTTCCATCCGGACGCACGACGCTCGTATCCGCCAACGTCGCCGGGCTGCAGGGCGACTGGATCAGCGGGCGCCCGTCGATCGATCCGACGGGCGCGTCGGTGGCGTTTCGCTCGAAGGCAGGCAATCTGACGCTGCGGCCGGGAAACGGTTGGTCTCAGATCTTCGTTCGCGATCTCGCGGCCGGGACGATCGAGATGATCTCGGTCGACGACTTCGGCAACCCGGGTGACGCGAATAGCGGCATGTCCGCGACCTCGACGGGCGGTCGCTTCGTGGCGTTCGATTCGCTCGCCGGTAACCTCGTCGCTGGGGGAGAAGGTGAGACGTCGAATGCGTTCGTACGCGACAGGGCGGGTCCGTGTCAGGTTCCGGTCTGCCCCATTCCGAATCTGTAGCTCAGCACTCGCCCTTGCGTGCGTTGCTTGCGCGGGCGCGAGCCCGACGTTGCAACCGACGCCCCCCGCGCACGCGCCGAGCAGTGCAACGGCGGCCCCGGCGCGCCGCTCTCCTCTGGGCGCGATCTCTCCCCGCGCGACTCGCCCTCGAACCGGCCTCGTCCTGGGTTCCGTCACCGCGCAAATGGGCAACTGCATGCCGGCTCCCGACGACACCCCGACCTCGTGTAGGGACGAGCGCGTCGTCCGCCGGGTGCTCGCGTACGCGCCGCCGCTGCGATCCAGCGACTTCGACGGAGTCCGCTACGAAGGCACGCGCCGTCCCGCGCGAACGACGACGTCGCGTTCCGACGGCACGTACAAACTGGTGCTTACCGCCGGCCTCTACACGATTCTCGTCGAGGAAGAAGGCACTCCTACGCTCGGTGCGCAATGCGAGAAGGGCACCTTCTGCGTTCACGCACGCGTCAGGGCCGGCGCCACAACGCGTGTCGACCTTGGGGTCGACGAGGCCGCGTACTAAGTCGTCGCGCCGGTCCTCGCGCAGCGGCGCCCCGCCAAACCGGCTCGTCCGGTTCCTCGGCTCTCCTCGGGCGCGGATGTTGGCTTCGAGCCGGGTACGATCATTACGCCGTCTGAGGACAAACTCTGGTTTGTTACCTCCGATGGAGGCGACTTGATGGTGCCTACTCTCGTTGGTGTGTGTTGGAGGAAGGCGCTGCAACATGTGGGCCTCCGACGGCCTCGGACGTTTCATTTCGCGCGACCCGGCGGACGCCGATGCGTCGGAGAGTTCCTATGTGTATGCGGGGGACAACCCGACAACCTACGGGGACCCGACTGGCGCCTACAAGACGACGGTCTTGATGCACGGCATGGGCGTAAGCCTCGAGCAGGCACCGAGCTACTACATGCCTTTCGAGAAGGCAGTGAAGCGCGAGATCGTAGGGTCATACCGAGGCAGGCCGGAGGAGTTCCACGAGTACGACACGCGTGTGCCATCATGGCCCCGTCTCGTGAAGGACTTCGGGCGACGAAGCACATGGGAGTGGTGGAAGGCCGATGCGTCGGGCCTTCGAAACGGCTGTCGCACCCTTCATGGCAAGCGTCCCTGGCAGGCGTGCAACGTCGTGGGCCATTCGTACGGCGGCCTAGATGCGGCCTTCGCCGCGAACTCCGGGGCGGCGATCGATTATCTGCACACGATGGCCTCGCCGACCGTGGGACTGGTTTACGGCGGTACCTGGTTCCGCAACGGCGCGCCCAGACCCCGGTTCGACTGGTGGGAGAACTTCAGAGAGTACGGGAAGACCCCCACCGAAGGGTGGGGGCCAATCCTCCGTCGGCTCGGTGAGAAGACGCTCGGAGCCATCGAGGGTGCTCCCGAATCCAATTCCGAGTGGAGAGTGAACGCTAACCACGGGGAATTCTGGGGTGCCAACAAGCAGCCGCCGCTGGGCATCGTTACCGAGGAGGCGGCATTCAACATCTGCTATGAGAGATGGGTACATCAGCCCTCGAACAAGTCGGGATCATGCGGATAGCGAAAGGCAGGAGGGGCCTCGCGGTCGCCCTTGGCTTCGCGCTGGTTGCCTCGGGCTGCCAGGCCAACACCAAGCCCCCCGCGATCGATCTCACTCCAGAGCGCTTCACATACGAGGACGGCACCATCGGTGAGCTCGACTGGGCCGAGGGACCTCAACCACCCTTGACCCAGGTGTGGTCATACGACGCCAACGACGCCCTGGGGCAACCCGTGGCCGCTTCGGGGCGCGTGCTCGTGTCTTCCCTGCACCAGACGTACGCGTTCGATAACGCTGGGCGGCTCGTGTGGGAGTACAGACCGCCTCGTGACCACAACCACGATGGCGTCGCACCGTCCGTGCCGTACATCATCGGCGATCTAGTCCTGATCTCGTACGTGCGTGACGGAGAAGTCACCATGCGCGCAATGGGTGTTCAGGACGGCGTGCTGCGTTGGGCATTTGTCCGACCTGCGGCTGACGCACTGGCTGCGTACGTCCGCGCAGTTGGGGACTCGGTCATCCTAAGCCTTTCGTTCTCATCCCTCTCGAATCGCGGTGGCCCCCTGCCCAACACCTGGCGGGTTGGCCTCGACGGGTCGGCGATCTGGAGCAAGCATGTCAGTGGAGAGAACCTCAACTTCGTGCGGCTGGGGCAACGACTCGCCGTGAGTTCGGACGCTGGCGTAGACATGGTCAGTGTGGAAGACGGATCCCTGCTGTGGCGACACAGAGGGAGCGAGAAGGATGTCTCGGGTGGGTTCAGTGCGATCCGGTTCACGCAGAGAGCTCTGGTGGTAGGCGAGGATCAGACGGATGGCACCTTCGTGCTGCACGTACTAGATCCGGAATCGGGCCGCGACATGTCGAGACGAGTCGTCAATCCGGGATTCAGTGACGAAGCCGCCAGCACGTTTGCGGCGGGGAGGCTCTACACGTTCGATTCCATGCACGGGCGCTTCCGCCGATGGACTATTGATGGGCTGAAGAAGGGAACGCTTTCGCAGGCGGTCCCGTTCACCCACTATCTCTTGATCGACCCGACGGACGACGACCCGGTCCGCGGCTACTACAGCGACGACGAGAAGGAGCTGGTGTTTCTTTCGAAGTCGCGCGTGATTTGGAAAGCCCCGCTACCCCCGACGGGCTTTCTCGACGATCTCTTCAACGACTACCCGGCGGGCGGGATTGCCGCCACAGGCAGCGGTGTCTTCGTCACGACGACCTCCGGCTGGATCTTCGCTTTCGCGCCGACCTCGTTGATTCGGCGCTGACGGG
>Ga0265292_1000611_pt1 | contig 45658 bp, 43 predicted proteins | sample Munlanlewell296A_FD_189080 | JGI IMG/M metagenome (GOLD analysis project Ga0265292, IMG submission 189080) | Leachate microbial communities from a municipal landfill in Southern Ontario, Canada - Leachate well 296A | ecosystem: Engineered > Solid waste > Landfill > Unclassified | place: Canada... | reverse complement strand
ACCAACAGCGTTGAATTTTTTTGCTCCGGAATCAACTAAAGTAAAAACTCATACTATCGACCTGACACTTCTTTCCCCAAGTACGACTTATTATTTTGATATCAGAGTTGGGGATACAAAATATGACAATGGTGGTGTTCCTTGGACCTTTACAACAAAAAGTGCCGAAACTTCGGTAGTTAGTACTCCCACAGCAACCCCAACTCAAGCAGTAGTCCAATCAACCCCGGTTCAAACTTTGAAAATTTCAGATGGGACCAATTGTACTGAAACAGACTGTGAAAAGATTAAAACGTTATTAGGTAAGGGGTGCTCGACTCAAGACTACTTTCAGTGCGTGAGGAAATTAACACCTACACCGTAATTAGAAGATTAGAAATGAAGTCTATAATCGGTTGTAATATCCCGTTTAACATCGAACTGCCGGCAATAGGAAATATTAACAGTATCAAAAATATCATTCCGTATCTCTGTAATCCTTTCCATTCCCGGGCTTTTTCTTCAGGCAAGATTCCTTCGACGATTTTGAATCCATCCATTGGATGAATCGGGAGTAAGTTAAAAATTCCTAACATTATGTTCATCCTGATCATCGGAACAAAAATAAGACCACCTATAATAGTTAGCGCATTAAGTTGTAAAATCATGAACAGTTTAAGTAATAAAGCAAGTATTATAGCCAAAATAAAATTAGAACTAGGACCGGCAATTGAGATCCAAGCGGCATCGTGCCGAGGATCTTTTAGGTTGTAGGGATCAAATTGGACTGGTTTACCCCAGCCAAAACCTAAAAATAGCAAAAAAAACATTCCCATGGTGTCAATATGAACAATCGGATTAAGTTTTAGTCTGCCTTGAAGCCTCGGAGTTGGGTCACCTAGGTAGTCAGCCGCCCAAGCATGGGAAAATTCGTGGATAGTTATGGCCACGAGCAAAGAAGATAGATAGATTATGAAGAGTAAAGGGTTGGAAAATAAATATGAAATCATAAGTTAAAATTCATTGATTTTAATCTCCATCTATGTTATCATATTTAATCTTTTATTAACAGATTTAATATTAAAATATGATTTTTGGATGTTATCACTGCGGAAAAGGATTATTATACGGTCGCTCTCACACTCATCATCGAGGTGTGGCTGGAGGACGATGGAAGAAAAGAGCCCCAAAAACTCAAAGAATCTTTAAATCCAACCTTGTTCGTTTAAGTATAATTGAAAAAGGAAAAGCTGTCAGAGTAAGGTTATGTACAAAGTGTTTAAAAAGAATTCGAAAAGATATGATTGATGGGAAGAAACCATTTCTGACATTAGCTAATGTTAAAAAAGAAATGAATGCAAAAAACAAGGAAACAAAAATAGCCGAAGATGCCAAGGTAAAAGCTAAACCAAAGAAAATAAAAACTACTACGAAGAAAAAGTCCTAACTGCAAAATTGACCTAATTACCTAATTGATCTAATTAACCTAAAAAATTTCCAATAATCCAATTCCCAGTTGTTATTTGGTTATTGGGGCTTATTTAGATTAATTAGAAATTAGGTCAATTAGAAATTAATATTCTATCTTCACCAGCTCGTCTTTTTCCTCCCTATATATTTGTCCTTTTTGTTCAATCGATCTTTGGGTAAAGACAACTCCATTCAAGTGATCCATTTCATGCTGAATAATAATTGCTTCAAAACCAGTAAACCATTTTAAATATTTTTTTCCTGTCAGATCTTGGTATTTTAAAAACACGCGGTCAGAGCGTTTGACTGGTCCCCAGATACGGGGAATTGAGAGGCACCCTTCTAGTTTAATTTTTTTCTTCCGCTTTTTACTTGGATTATTTCTTTCTCTTTCGATCAATGTTTGGCTACTTTTAACAATCTTCGGATTAATAAAAATTTTTGTTTTTGATTTTTCGGTTGGTCGAATAATAAAAATAGATAAATCAAGTCCGACTTGATTGGCGGCTAACCCAACACCAGGTGGATCATTTTGAGAGGTCAACACTTTTTCCATATTAGAAACAATTTTTTTGATTAAATTATCAATTTCAATGACTGGTTTGGTGGGGGAGGAGAGGACGGGATTTGGGACAGTAAGGATTTTTAACATGAGATTATTATATAATAAAGTTATGAAGCTTTCACTTTGCATTGCTGTCTACAACGAAGAAAAGAATCTTCACTATCCAATGGATTCAGCCTTAGATATTGTCGATGAGGTGGTCATTGTTGATGGCGGTTCAACCGATCGAACGATTGAAGTGGCTAAGTCTTATGGCAAAAAAGTAAAAATCATTAACTCTGATAACCCTGTCATGTTTCACAAAAACAAACAAAAAGCTATTGAATCGGCGAAGGGGGAGTGGGTTTTACAGTTGGATGCGGATGAGGAATTGACAAAAGAACTAAAACAAGAAATTGTTTCATTGTTACATGGTTCAATTGTTAAGAACAGAACAACAATCGAACAATCGAACAATCGAACAATGGAGAACCCTGTTGCATATTGGATTCCCCGTAAAAATTGGTTCTTGACGGGATTTCTGATGAAAGGTGGACAGTATCCGGATTACACAATTCGTTTATATAAAAACGGGTTTGCCAAATTTCCATGCAAGGACGTACACGAAAATGTTGAAATAAAAGGTGAAGTTGGTTATTTAAAAAATCCTCTTCTTCACTATGCTGATCCTGATTTTTCCCGTTATTTAATACGTTGGGATCGTTATACGACTGCTGAGGTTGAGAGGATGCCCAAAGATACAAAACTTAATTTTTTCAACTATATTATTTGGAAACCTAAAGTTACTTTTTTTATGATGTATTTCCGCCATAAGGGTTTTATGGATGGATTTCCGGGGTTTGTATTTGCTCTATTCTCATCTCTTCGATTTATGGTTATTTATATTAAATGGAGAATTAGGAACCGATCTTAAATTCGACCACCTCATCATCCTGCATCACATAATCTTTTCCAACAGTTTGTACTAATCCCGTTTCGCGTGCCTTTACCCATCCTCCTACCTCAACAAATTTTTGGTAGGGGATAACATCGGCTTTAATAAATTTTTTCTCAAAATCAGTATGGATCGTTCCGGCAGCTTGCGGGGCAAACCAACCTTTTTTGATCGTCCAGGCTCGGGCTTCAATTTCTCCGGCTGTTAAAAATGAAATTAATCCTAGCGTTTCGTATGCTTTTTTAATTAGACGGTTCAAACCTGTCTGATCAAGTCCAAATTGTTGTAAGTATTCTTTTTGTTCATCAGGATTAAAAGCAACGATTTCCGCCTCCATTTTTGCACACAAAAATAAAACATTATTTGTAGCAATGAAACCATGAAACAATGAAACCATAATTTCGCGAATTTGTTTGAGTGTTTGTTCCTTATTTTGCAATTGCTTTTCCGAAACATTAAATACATAAATTACCGGCTTGATTGTGAGCAGATTCAAAGGTTTTAGGGCAATTAATTCTTCTTCAGACAGTGTCATTTGACGAACCGGAACCCCTTTATCTAATTGATCTTTAATTTTTCGTACAACTTCATAGGTTATGAAGGCTTCTTTTGGTGCAGAGCTACCCTTTGGTTCTTTTTGTTTGTTAACTGTTTCAAGATCGGCAAATATCAACTCTGTTTCAATCGTTTTGATATCATCTGCAGGATTAATTTTATCGGAAACGTGGACAACATTTCCATCTTCAAATAATCGAACTACATGAACAATCGCTTCTACTTCACGAATATGTGATAAGAATTTATTTCCGAGTCCTTCGCCTTTTGAAGCGCCTTTTACTAGTCCGGCGATGTCGTAAAACTCGATTGCGGCGGGAACAATTTTGGTTGTATTTACAATTTTGGCGAGTATCAGTAATCTTTCGTCCGGAACTTCGATAATTCCGACGTTTGGTTCGATGGTGCAGAAAGGGTAGTTGGCAACGTTTGCGACTTGTTTTTTGAGTAAGGCGTTGAAAAGAGTACTTTTTCCCACATTTGGCAGTCCGACGATACCGATACTTAATTTCATATGAAGGATATTATAGCAGTATTTTATTATTTAAAATTTAATATTTATTTGTTATTTGTAATTTAATATTTGTTATTTTCTATAATAATTTTGTGCCTATATTTCTACGTTGCCTATCGCAATAAATATCTTGTCCCAACAATATAATCTTATCCCTTTGTAGGTTATAAGCGATTGACAGACAATTTTGGGTTATATATTCTTTCTTTCAGTGTGCGTGGAAATTTTTTTTATCACAATTTAGGAAAAGTTATTTTACGTCTGCGAGAAAAAAAGAAGCTGACGCAAGAACAGCTGTGTCTTTTATGTGACATAAATCGATCTTATCTTTTTAAAATAGAAAGCGGAATGGCCAACCCATCGGTTAAAATTCTTAACAAACTCTGCAGGGCTTTAAGAATAAAATTATGCGATCTATTAAAAAAAGTATAGTCATTACTAATGACAATTAGATTATTATTGCCACCCGATATACAACCTCGGAGGTTATGTTGCGGTTGGATTCGACTTGAGTAGTATGAGAAGAAAAGATAAATTTATTGAGGGTGAAATATATCATGTTTTCAATAAGAGCATCTCCAATTTTGGTATTTTTAAGGATCTTAATAATGGTCAAAGATTTTTAAATGTGGTTGAGTATTATAATAATCGTTTAATCGCAAAAAGTTTTTCTCAATTTATATTTAAAAAAGAATATAAATATAAAAATATTATTTACCCGAAAGAATTTGCATTAGTAAAAATACTCTCTTATTGTATTATGCCGGATCACTACCATTTCTTATTAAAAATAATAAGAAATCATACTTTTTCAAAATTCATAAGCGACGTGGAAAATAGTTTTACTAGGTACTTTAATATAAAATTTGACCGAAAAGGACCATTATGGCAAAATAGCTTTAAAGCAGTAGAAATAAGATCAAACGAACAATTACTTCATGTCAGTCGATATATTCATCTTAATCCCACCACAAATAGATTGGTTAATAAACCAGAGGATTGGATATTTTCTTCATATAAAGATTTTATTAGTAATAAAATCTTACTAAATAATTTTATGAAGGAAATTTCTATTGACGATATTGATGATTATAAGAAATTTGTTGAAAATAATGTTGAATATCAAAGGGATTTAAAACACATTAAAAAATTGATATTTGAATAGTCTTTAGCCTGTTATAGCCAACCTTTATACAACCTCCGAGGTTATGTTGAGAGTGGTAAAGTGAAGTTTTGCTAAAAAATGTCATATATCGAGGAAAATATTTTGTTGTGACGGGCTAAAATATAGGTTTTGTAGGTTATAACCTACTGCTTTTGGGTTTTACTTCTAATATGATTGCTCCATGGTCCGTGGAAATTTCTATTATAAAAGGTTGGGTGAGACAATTATTTCTTACCGAAAAAAATTAAAACTTTCCCAAGACCAGGTTGCAGACAAATCTAAGGTTGATCGTAGTTATCTGGCTGAGGTTGAAGAAGGAAAAGCCAACCCATCAGTTAAATTTCTTCACAGGATCTCCAAAATTCTCAAGGTAAAAGTGGGAAGTTTGATAAAAGAGCTGTAATATCTTTACACCTTCCTTCCATATTTTTCTTTTGAGAGTTTAAACATTTATTTGTAGTGGTTATTTACTTTACAAATTGAAGAGTAGTTGTTTATAATTGTGTTTATGGTAGCGTCAGAAAAACCCGCAGTAGTACACGAATCGTCTCCTAAATATAGTGTAAAAACCCTAAGTCCAAAAGCTCTTTTTGACGCTATGACTTGCTATCTTAAAGGTGTAATGCCGGAAGGTTCTGAGGCTAAATTTGCGTTGGAAAAATATACTCTAGATTGGAAGACTCGCGCAGAACTTGAGAACAAAAAAATTAGTACCGCTACCAAAATAGTACTTGGAAATCAAGTTTCGCCCGAAGATATAGCAAGGGAAGATCTTAAAAGAGTTTATAAACAAGCAGCGGTGGGAGATATTAAAGATGTTCCTCCTGAAGAAGAATTGTTAAAAGCAGTAGATAAATTCAGACCAAAGGAACCTCAGCTAATTCGTGACGAATATGCTTTAGCTCCCACAGAAGAGGAGGTTCTTGAAGCATTAGATAAACATAGTTGGGAACGCGCAGCTAATTATCTCGACGCTGTCGACCAAAGATTAAAAAAATCACAAGCTTTTACCGAATTAAAATGGAGAGTATCTGTTGTTGCACAAGAAAACCTACAATTTATTGCAGAAAATTTTGCCACGAAATTACAAAGAGGTTTCAAAACAGACGATCTTACTTATTTAGCGAAGTATTTAGATTTGGGAATTAGTCGTCAGGATTTGTTTGAGAAATCTGGTGCCCTTGGTATAGTATCCAATAAGATAGCAGGTGTTTTAGAGGGTGGCCCAATAAAAGATGAATATACAGGAATTAATGAGTACGAAAAAATGGGGTTTAGTCGCGAACAACTATTACAAGAATCAGGTGCTTTAAAGATAGCCGCAACAAGAATCGCAGAAGAATTTGGAACTGGTTATTCAACTAGAGTAAAAGAAAGTTTATCAGAATATGAATCAATAGGTCTGAGTAGAAAACAATTATTAGAAGCTTCTAAGGCTTTTGATACAGCAGTTGGATATCTTAAGGAAGCTTTTGAAACTTATATTGAGGATAAACATACTAACTTGAAGGATTACGTTGATTTAGGATTAGATCGTAAAGCCCTATTGCAGGCATCAGGTGCGGTAGATTTCGCTGCTCAAAAAATTGCAGAAAGTTTAAGAGTAGGAAGAATCGCTGAAGTGTTCAAATATTTTGAAGAATATAACGTAATAGGTTTATCCGATAAAGCTTTGACTGCAGCGGTTCATAGAATAGACAAAAAACTTAAAATACCCATAAAAAAAGTTTAAACCTTTCTTCCATACTTCTCTTTGGAGAGTTTAATGATTTTTTCTTTATTATCATTCTTCATTGCAGGTAGTGGCAGAGTAGTTACTGGAAAGGGGGCGCTGGTCATTCCATCAATTGAAAGTTTTAAAACTGCCTCAAATTTTCCCAAAGAAACCAAATCGTTTTCGGTATAAATTTCTGCGTATTCTCTCGTTAAGACATAGGCATCGCGTGCCCCAACGACAAATGACATCAGAGTTCCAACATTGCCAAAGATTGCCCTGGTTACTTCTTCATCAAGCTGTTCAATATATTGATTAGCTAAAGTTAGGGACAAACGGTATTTTCTTGCCTCTGACAAAATTTTTATAAAAGACTGGGTGGCAAAATTTTGAAACTCATCAACATAAAGGAAAAAATCTTTCCGGTCAGCCTCTTTCATAAAAGAGCGGTTCATGGCGGCTAACTGAATTTGAGTAATCAACATAGCGCCAAGTAGGGCAGTATTATCCTCACCCAGTTTTCCCTGCGATAAATTGAGAATTAATATTTTCCCTTCATTCATTATCTGTTCCAAATCAATTGAAGATTTTGTCCGTCCAATAATGTTTCTAATCATCTTTGAAGTAACAAACTGGCCAACTTTATTTTGAATTGGGGAAATCGCCTCAGCTTTTAGGCGGTCAGGCATCTTGGCGTATTCTTTTTCCCAAAAGTCTTTTAACACTGGATCAGTTAATCCACGGACGACTTTTTTCCGATACTCGGTATTTGATAAAAGCGCAAGAATATCAACGAGAGTTGCTCCCGGTGCTTCAAGTAAGGTTAAGATCACGTTTCTCAAAATATATTCCAGTCGTGGCCCCCAGCTATCTTTATAAAGTTTGTAAAAAATTGAAACAATTCCTGAGGCCACTAAATCTTTTTGCTGTTTATTTTTAATTTCCAGAACATTTAAAGAAAAAGGTCTTTCCGTGTCAAAAGGTTCCAAGTAAACAACATCACTCATCCGCCTTTTTGGAATAAAATCCAAAATAGTTTCTGATAAATCTCCGTGTGGGTCAATTATCCCAACACCTCGATCCTTGCGTATATCGTCAATGGCCATATTGGCAATGAGAGTAGACTTCCCGACGCCGGTCTTTCCAATGATATAGACGTGTTTACGGCGGTCTTCCGTCTTAATTCCAAAAATGGTCTCTTTATTTTTAAATTCAGCTTTGGCAAAAAAATTAATATCTTTCTTTGCTTCGTCGGTTGCCGAATCCGGAACTACCGGCAAGTTTTCCGGCGGCTCTCCGAGTAGAGTTTTTCCCCAAGCCATATTTTTAATTCCCGCCAACAAATATCCGGGAGGATGCCAGAGAGTAGCTAATTCCTGAGCATTAAGAATTTGTGATTGGTGTTCAAAGTAGCCGATTTTTCTTGATTTAATCCTATTAATCAATATATTTTTGAAAAATATTCTTTTTTTGAAACCATATTGATTGCCTTCACCCAAAGAAAAGCTTCCAAAAGTCCCGGCCAGATTAGTCATATATGGATAAGGGTCAATCTCATTATTTGTTGATCCAACAACAAGTCGAATAGCGGCTTTGCCACCTTGAAAAGAAGCTTTTTTCATAATGAGCAATTTTTGCGGATTTTGTCCATATTTATCAGCGGTTTCATCATATGTCAGATGACGGGCGGCGGCAACAGCGGCGTCAGCCCAGGCAAAATATGCCGGAGTTATTGCAATCTGGACGGCAAATTTAAGATGAGCTGGTTGCTTTGACAGGAAGCCCAAAAGGGCGGATAATGGATCGACATCTTTAAAATCAAAATAAGTCTTGGTTGGTAAATAAGAATAAGAATTTAAGACGACTTCACCGACGGAAAGTCTTGGTGATTTAAATACTATATTCATCGGGTCACTGGTTTTTTTGACAGTTGAAGTGGGAAAAGAAGATTGTACCAAGCTACCAATCAATGTTTCTGATGTTGAAGGGGTGGTGACATAAAAATATAACTTCTGCGAAATTAAATAAATTTCAAAAGCATAGGTCTTTGGGTGAAGATAAAATCTTTTCCAAAGAGGAATATAAGAGGGGAGAAGTGAGGCAAAGATCTGAGTGCCCGACTCAATCGGCGTCTCATCATCTTTTGGATTACGGATTTGCAAATGGGATAGATTATTCATGTTTTTCTTTTATCTTCAGTATAGCGAAGAAAGAGATCGCTAACAATACGAATCCTAAAAACTCTAAATACTGCGGCCAAAATATAATAGTAATTGTTCCATTGTTCAATTGATTCATTGCTTCATTGTTGATCTTCCAACCATTCGCCCAGTTATTAACCACAATATGAGGTAAAATTTTCCAGTCAGAAATTACAATCCAACCATCGTCATAGGCTTGAGAGAAAATAAGAGTTGAGGGTTGATCGACATTATTAAAGGTTACTTTGTAGTTACTGATTGAATTCTTTTTTACATCGAGACTTATATTATTAATATTTTCAGGTTGCAAGAGGTCAGGTTTTGAAAAATTGATATTTGATATTAAATTGAAAGGAAAAGGATAGATAGATATATCCTTAATGTCCATAATCGAAGGAGAGTGATTAAATGAGTTGTTATTGAAAAGGATTCTTAATCCTTGATCAAATTCATAGAATGCTGGCAAAATATAAAAACTTTTTGACCAGGACGTTGGTGATTTAAGTAAAGTATTAACAAACTTAATTTTATTTTTTTTGCTAGATATGTTAATCGTTGATGGTACGCCCTCGATATTTCTTGATTCTAAGTCAATCACATAACTTGATGAGGCGTCCCAATCGTCTATATCTAACCAAAAATTTGTGTAATCATTTTTAGAATAAAGCCTCAATCCCTGTTCGTTATCGATATTTTGGATTTCATATTCATTATTCTCTGAAAGTTCGTTATGGGAAATATTAGTTTTTTTATATTGAGAAGTAGAAATAAGATTCTGATGTGTATAGATACTATTAATTTTTTCTATTATTACTTTCAAAGTTCCATTAGAGATAGGATTATCAACAGATATTAGTTGACTATCTTTATTGGTTAGATCATCAAGTTTGATTGAGTGAGATGAAATTAATGTCTTCGATATTTCCCCATATATATTTATTAGGTTTTCTGAGCCTTTATTTATAAGGTATGTGCTCCCAATATAGGTAAGTTCTTTTCCTAACTTGTTTGTTGTCAAAATATCTTTATCATTTATCTCTATAGTAATCGTATTTGCTCCAGTTTTGGCAGTGATATCAAAATACTGAACATCACTTTTTATTTGTTTGTTATTTATAAAAATAAGTGGCTCGATTATATAAAATCTAAGTTGTAAAAAATTTTCGTTTTTACTTGCAAATACCTTTGTTGGTATTAAGGTTTCTGTGTTCATTAATTTAGGGATGCTCAGATTATATTTTCCTTGAGGAATAATGTTTGAAATCTCAAAATTATTTTTAGTTTCTAATATGGGTGTTTTAAGTTCATCTTGAAATCTATTAGTAAAGAGATTTTGAAACGGGAAGTAGTAATCTGGTTCTATGTTTTCTAACTGATTAATATAGTTTCCGACTTTTAGATATGTATTGTCTACAAAATCATATTTATCTTGTACCATCGCCGTTTTCAGTGGTCCGGCTATACTAATATTATTGAAAAATTCATTATTTATACCGGTTTCATAAATTTTTATTCCACCAAATGATGCAATCTGAATGTTTCCTTCCAATAATTTTTCTTGTTCAAATAAATTTTTTATAGAAAGAGAATCAGAAGGTGAATAATTATCATCGAAGATAATGTATCTTATCTGATATTTTCTTAAAATCTGGTCAAATTTTTTTTTATCCCTTTTTTGAAGGGCATAATTAAGCTCCCAGTAATATTGTTCAAGTTCATCACTCCAGACGTCAAATGCTCGATCCATGATTGGTTGTTCTATCCCGTACCAAAGAAAGCCTGAACCAGTTGACCCCCATTTATGTGTACCCCAACCCCAATAACTATCCTGAGGTAAATTCATAATCCTTCCATTTTTATCTTGATTTCTAAAGAAATTAAACATTTTAAAATATTCTTTAGGAATTTCAGACCTTAAGCGATAGTAAATCAAATTTCCGGAAAAAGCTGGTTGGCAATACCAGACAATAGCTAAAGAAGTTAAAGCAACAAACAATAGCGTATTACGTTTATGTTTTAGATAAAAGTTCATTATGTATATAGTCCCAATAGCAAAACTAATCGAAAAAGCAAATATTAATGGAACAATAAACTTAGTAAATGGGTTGCGGATAATTTGACCGATTATAGGCAATGATCGGAGAAAGACATTGTTTATAGTTGAAAAAATTGGAGTATCTGAAAGCATTGGAATTGCTGCTATTAAAAAAATTCCAAGTAAATAAGATCGATATTTATTTTTTCTGGTTAATCCAAATATGATAATTGCAAAAAATGTCAGGCCGATAAAATTAGTTGCTGGCGATTTAAAGTGATTTCTCCACACACTCATCATATAGATCGGTGTGTTGGTATTTGTATCGAAGTCGGTAAAATCATAAGAAAACCCTTTAAGTAAGGCAAAGTCCCATAATGTTCCATGTTTTTTATTTATTTCAAAAAATCTTTGACTATTCATCATATTATTCATTGCGTTTTGAGTAACGCGGATGTCTTTAAATGTAAAATATATGTTTGGTATCAACCAAAAAGCATTGATACAGAAGATAATCAGCAATATTTTAATAGATAAAAATATATTTTGTTTAGAATAATTACGATAAAAATTTATTGCTAATATAGTTATTACACAAATAATATAAACGAGAAAAATTGTTTGGACATAGGCTTGAGGAGTAGCTAGTAAATTAATTAGTGCCAATAACACTAGGTTCTTTTTATTCGGTTTATTAAGAGTTTTCATTAGAAAAAATATTTCCCAAGGGAATAAGCCCCAAAAAGTGCTGTACGGTTCAAATGGAGTATAAAAATATTGGATTGTGCCAAAATTAAGAAGATAAAATAACCCGCCTAAAAATGCCACTTTACTTCTATTTGCACTATCATACTCATGTAAAATCACTCGATCTAAAATATGATACATCCCTAAAGTTCCCACTCCCAACATTAAAAAGTGGAAAAAATAGCGCAAAACTGATGTGGGCATAAACATCGACATCATCCATAAAAATATTTGTCTTGGTAAATCTGAGGCATGAGCCATCCCAGCTAGAAGTCCCAAACCCTGATATTCTTGCCATACACTATAAATAGATCGGTAGATATTCATCTTAAAATCAAACTCCGGATGCAAATTATCCCAACCGGTCAGCCATGTACCAGGTACATAATTCCTACCGATTAGAATCATTACTATGAGTGAAAGAACAAATTTGTAGCGGTTTTTATAGATAAAATTAAGCATATTAGTAGTCTACGTAAATTCCTTCAAATGAATAATTATCAGTAAACTTATTAAGATATTTTTCCGGTACATAACCACATTCATTAATTAGCTTTTGTTTTTCATTCAGTAGTACATAAGCTTTTTTACATAAACCGTTGTTTTTGTAAATGGCGGTTGTGAAATGGTCAAGGTCGGTATGATTAGTACGATCAACAAATATTTCTGGTGTTGGGTTATAAATTACTGGGTAGTTATTAAGAATAGACTTTGCATACGGGCTATGATCAAGAGCGGAAAAAAAATTAGGTATTAAATAACCATTAAACGAAAAAATATAAAATTGAGTTAAAAAATAAAGGAGTAAAACCAAGTAAGTTTTATAACTAGATTTTATATGAGTCATAAAAAAATATATAAATATAGGAAGTAAAAATAGTGAATATCGAGTTGGACCAAATCCAGAAGTGCCGTAATTCCAAGCTGGATTAGTTTGGTAGGCAAAAGCCGTTAGAATCAAAATAATTAAAATAAATAAAGATTGTTTTTTTGTTAATGATTTTATGTAGCTAATTAGTCCTCCTATAACAATGATCGGAAAGTACCAAAATAATCCAATATTAGGATCAAATAATTGTTCAAAAATCTTTTTTAAACTGATATTTTGTATCCCAAAACCATAGTAAGTCGTCCACCCATTATTTATAATTCCCCAAGGACTAAATAATCCAAATATAAGATAGCTATATAAATAGGGGATTACCAGAAGTAATATTAACATCATTAGCTTAGTTGAGATCTTTTTATTTGCTAAGGCGTAATAAAAAATAAATCCTAAAGCCATTACTGCCAATGGTTGACTTTGCCACGATCCAACGACAGCAAATAAAGCCGCAAAAAAATATTTATGGTTAAAAAAAGAAAATACTGCTAGCAAAATCATACATGTATACAATACTTCCGGCCCAGGCCAAGCAATAAAGTAGGCAAGAGGAGATAAGCAAACGAGTGCCAAAAATATTAGTTTTTTTGTTGTGTCTGTAATAAATTTTTTTATTATAAATAAAACAGCCAAAGATATAATTGTTAGATTAGTCAAGGCAATAGTTTTAATCGGGTTTTGACCAAATATCTCTAGCAAAATTCGTATAGGAATCAGAAGCATTGAATAAAAAATAAAGTGTACTGGGTATCTGTCTCCAGAAGAATTTTTTATATAATACTGCGGATCTTCAAAATAGGCAGGATTAAGTAATCTTTCAATATTGGACTTATCTTGAATAGTCAATTTTGAGGATCCATGATTGATTAAAGATTCAGTAATTCCATAGTACTCAATTATATCTCCACCCCAATTCACAGCTGGTTTAATAAGAAAATAACCCAAAACGAAAACAGTAATGAAGATAAATATAATCGAAGCAAGCTTTGTCATAATTACATTATCTCCAATAATTTACTAAATTTATATATGATATTTTCCCAGGAACGATTATTTTTGATATGTTTTATAAACTTTGTAGTTTTATTATTATTTTTCTTTAAAAAATTTATTTTTTTACTGAGATTCTTTGAATTAAAATCAAATATAAACTGATCTTTGGTTAATCCTGAATCGATCAGAGCTGATTTAAAATCTTCACTTTGAAAATACCCTTCAAGCGGTTTAGAAAATAAAACCGGTTTATTTGCAGTGAAAGCTAATGCCATAGGATAAGATGATGAAAAAAACATTCGGTAGGGCAGTATGACAAGGTTGCAGGCGGCAAAATACAAATCAATTTCATTTTCTTTTACAAAGCCAGTTACAATAGCATCTTTTTCTCTAGCCTCTTTTTTTACATTTGATACGAATTCCATGTACTTTATAATTGAGGTATGATTTGGATTGGTATCACCGGCTACAATCAACTTTCCAAAGTTAGGTTTATAGATATTTAATAATCTATCAATACCTTTGTAGGGAGATAAGAATCCGAAAAAAAGAATATAAAAACTATTTTTATCTAACCCAAGTTTGCTTCGGGCATAGTCTTGATCGATAAGTTGTTTTTTTTCTATAGCCAAGGGGATTACACTAGCGTTTTTATTTAAAGGTAAAAATTCTTTAAACTTATCTTCAAATACGATCACTTCTTTACTTATAAGACTTACGTAAATAAAAAACAGGTTTTTAAAAAGATTGAGAAATGCTATTTTAAATTTATTTTGCTCGAGGTCACCAAAATTACCCGGCACTTGATGAGGTAGAAAATATATATCTTTTCCGGTTACTTTCAAGGCAAGGAGAGAGATTAAGAAGATAATATTTGTCAAAACCCCTCCCATCATATTTATTTCATAGGAAATCAGTATTCGTTTGATCGGATTTTTAAAAACTTTTCCGATCATTGTCAAAATTTTGGTCGGACTATTTCTTTTCCAAATCCGCTCAATCCTTATTTCTTTTTCTTTATAACTCTCTGTGTCTCGATTAAGCATTTCAGCTAATACGGTGATTGACAGATCTGGATTATTTCTTTTCATCTTGATTAGTAAGTTTTTAGTATAAGAAGCTCCTCCCACTGTCTTGCTTCCATGGATCTGATTTTTTTCAGGATAACTAGATATGATAATTATTTTATTTTTCATATTAAGGCTGGTTCTTTGGAAAATGAAACTAATAAGTTATAGTCATAAAATCTTATTTTAACAAGATCGGTTAAAGTCTCAGGCAAGTCTTTCATTAAATTAACTTTTGTTCCTGGGTCATTTTTCCAAATAACTGCCTTTTCTTGTATAATCAGATTCATTTTTTTAGCAAGATAAAGAATTTCAGCATCATAAGACCAACGATCTACGATGGTATTTTCAAAAATTCTATCTTTAGCGAATTTTGAAAAAGCTTTAAATCCACAGGTAAAGTCTGTCACCCAGGTATCAAGGATGACATTTGACAGCAAAGTAAACCCGCGCCCCAATATCTCACGATAAAGAGGTTGGTGTTTGACTACGGTAGAATGGCCGTTTTTTCTCGTTCCGATTATTACGTCAACCCCTTTTTTCATAAAAGGCAGGAACTTTTTTAATTCAGAAATCGAGGTTGACATGTCAGCGTCAAACATAAGAGTATAGTCAGATTTTGAAGCTAACATTCCTTGTTTTATAGCATAACCTTTTCCACGGTTTTTTCTATAAGAAATTATTTTTATTTTTGCTTTTAACTTTTTCTCAATTTTTGATTTTGAATTTTTAATTTCAAACTTTGTGTTATCTTTTGATCCATCATCAACAAAGATGAGCTTTTCCAATTTTAGGCCAGGGAAAGAGACACCCCCCAATAGGGCTTTGATCGTCTTTCCAATTCGTTTTTCCTCGTTATACACGGGGATGATAAAACTTATTGTTCTCATATTTTTCCTTTAACCACCAATCGTGTGATGATTATGGGAAAAAAGAGTAGAGGTGTTAGGGTTTGTTTGAATTGCGAAAAGCAATTGAGGCCAAATGGCATCAATTGAACCTTTCGGATCAAACAAAAGCATAACAGAGCTCTACATCTTTTTTTCTGAGAGTCTCCTCTCAGTGGGTGTACAGGTTAATATCCTGCGATCGTCTGTAACGAACGCTTGTAAACATTGCTGTTTACAATTTATTTGATAAACGAGGGATATACTCGTAGGCTTTGTTTCACAGGCCTTTATCCAAATAACGATTGCTCGCCATTCAGACTCTTTCTCTGTTCTATACCTTATTGAGGGTATAGTGAAACCTGGCTTTGTGGGCCGAGGTCGGTGCCCGAAGGGTACCATTGCGGGGTGACACCAGCATATGCTTTCCATCCAAATGGAACAACAAAATTTGCAGGGGGATTAGCCTTGCAAACATATCCACCATCAATTGGTGAACAGTTGAATCCGGTGACGGATGGGGCAGCGGGTGAAGCGGCAGGGGTAAAGGAAGATGTTCCAGAGCAATCATCACAGATGACGATAGATGGATCATATCCTGCTGACGGGGCATATTCTTTCGTAAGCGTTGTTTGCAAGTCGCTTGTTAAACCGACATTTAAAGTCAGTAAGCGAATTGTTGTCGCCTTCGATCGAACAGTACTTCCGTCACCCTTCCTTACATGCACTAAGCCATCTTCTTGAGCCGTAGTGGTCATCCAACCAGCCAAAAGAGGCATCGGGTCGTATGAATAGTCGGCCGTATTGTAGGCATATGTGCAGTTCTCGCCAGTCGAAGGTCCACCTACGCGGGTCCAGTCCAAGCCTGTTTGGCTTCTTAACTCTTCAAGAGTTGTACAAAGGACGGATCCGGCGGGCTGGGGCACGGGGAGGGCTTCAGTCGCGGGGAGCGGCTGGGGTTGAACCGACTGGGTCGGGGCAACAACGATCGGGAAATCGCGCGGGGTGCTCAACCAGTTCAAACCAGTAATTAGGAAGGCTGCCAAAAGGCAACATAGGAAGAAAAGGGGGATGAAGGTCCACCAATACTTCTGCAACCAAGTGCGGTTGTCTTCCTCTTCATTCTGGTAAACTGGCGCGGCGGGGCGCAAAGGCTGTGTATCATCAGCAATACGCGGAATTGAAAAACCACAACTTGTGCAAGTTGTTCCATATTGCTGGTCGTCTGCTCCACAATTGGGGCAGTGCATGTAAACAGTAGTCATGGCATCCTCCTTAAAGGGGCCAAACAAAATACGGATTCATTTCTCACTAGACGTGAGTTTATCAGCTTGTGACTGAAAGGCCATAAGAACAGATCGTATGATCTGGGCTGCCTAATTTTTTGCGAGCATCACTCGTAGAACTTGGCATCACCTCCTTTCAAAGGGTGAAGCATTATTGAGCGAAAAACGCTACGATACTGGTCCAGATATTCTGCCAGTTGTTAATTACGTAAGCGATTCCGCCCAGATAGAAGATGACCAAAATACAGGCAACGATGGCGATGATGATTATCGCGATGAAAACAATCGTTCCGCAATTGGACTTCTTCGATGTCCTGTGATACTTTCCATCTCTTGAGGTTGGATCTAACATTCTTTATTCTCCTTGATTGATTTTTTCTTTTTCTTTTCTTCTTCTTTCTTTCTTTTTCTTTTTTATTCTTTTTTCTTCATTTTTCCTTTTTCTCCTTTCCTTTTTAGAATGACTTGCTCTCTGAAGACAAAAATATAATACGAATGATACAAATTAAGAAATGCGAATGTTGCAAATATGCGAATAAAATAATCAAAATATTCGTATATTCGTAGCATTCGCATTCATTCGTAGATTCGTATCTTTAGAGTAGTTTTAGGTTGTGGCGAAGACTTTATCTTCGACCTTATCCAGCAGTCTTTCATGATTTTCTAGCCTTTCTTCGTGATCTTCGTGGTTTTGATCGAGTTTTTGGTTAGTTTCTTTGAGCCGTTGACTGACATCGCCAACCATCTCGATGACCGTTTTAATATCTTCAGCTAAAGTTCCAACAGAATCTCTCAGCTCATCTTTTGTTGCAAATACCTTCAAATCATCTTTTGTTGCAAAAACTTCTTTTAATTTTTTTACATCTTTATCTGTAATCATGAATTTATTTTACTACTCTATATTTTTTTGTCAATCATCATTCAAATTATCTCCAAAGTGCAAGCCAATCCTCTTACTGGGACAACCCGACCATTTAATTGGTTAAGTTATCTTTTCGGAAAGACCCACTCCGCATAAAGCTTCGCGGGTCAAGGAAAGGATTTAAGGGTTGATTTCAGATTCGTGTTCAGATATTCCCGTTTGCCCATAAAAAGCCCATATAAAATTCTTAAATAATTTAGTAACCTGATTTGTTCTTTCGAACAAAATAGACATCCATTCGTCGTCTCCAGACTCAAGCTAAGGAGAGTCCGATTCGGACTTAAGATATCTATACCCATTTTGTTAAAGAGCGACGATTAGTCAGTCTTGTCAGCTATTGACAAGGTAACTTTCGTCACCTACGTTCCCACTATCAAAAAATAGCGGGGACTAGTTATAAAAGCTCCGCCCTTAGGCGGAGAAGCTAGTCCCCGCCGGGACGAAACAATTTTCTTGGGTTTAAAAAAAACCCAAGAACATGGAAGTCACGCTAAGCGTGATCTCCAGATTCCTGGGTATTTGTAAAATCTAGTTCTCTCGTTAATTGTATGTCTCGTCCCTTAAACATAGACCTGTAGTATAGCACATAAGAAGTCAAAAAGCAACTATAGTACTGGTTATAGTAAGCTAAAGAATTTTATACACAATGAAGACACATTAGCCGAAAGAGGAAAGCTATAAGCTAAATCACAAATGTCAAAATTCAAATAACAATTGAATTACAAATAACAAATTACTAATAACAAAACTGTTTTAAACATTTGATATTTATCATTGGAGTTTCAATTGTAGATTTGTGATTGGTTATTTGTTATCAGAGAGGATTATATCTTTCTTTTCAAGTAAATTCCTGCTCCAAGCAAGGCTAATTCACCTGAAAAGAGCAAGATACCCATTTCCGGTCCGGCGTTAGGCACTTTAGTTGTACCGGTGACTTGTTTTTCGATACAAAATTGAGATGAATCGTCGTCAGTAGTCGTATTTGACCAGGCTTGAGCTCGGTTTACGAGACAAAATAAGCCCTGATTAGCAGGTAGATTAACCTGTGAATTGACCTGCATTTTAAAGTAAAAGGTTTTTTGTTCATCGACGGCAAATGATCCAGCGTCCCAAGAGATTGTTCTGGCAACCGAATCAAAAGTTCCCGGTCCTTCAATAGGTGTTAAATAGTCCGGAACAAAATCTTTGGCAGTCATTCCGCCAAAAGTAGTTGTTGAAGTATTTTTAATTGTTACTTTAAACATCACGTATTCACTAGGTTTAAATCGAGGATCAGAAACTGAAAGATTATCGACATAATCAGAAGTCCCTGGTTTTAAAACCATTTTATCAACTAACATAGAATAACTATTACAAGGTTGTCCGTATTGGCCGTACTGACCAACACAATCGGCTTTAACTGTAGAAACTGCAAACAAAAGTCCGAAAACGAAAAGTGAAAAAAGAACTATTTTTTTCATAAGTGGAGTCATTATACTATAAGACTTGGGGAATGTCAACTATAGGTCGATAAATAATTATTAATTTTAAATTTTTAATTTTTATTCAATTTTTAAATTTTAATTTTTAAACATTCAAAATTAGAAATTGATTATAAATTTGAAATTAGAAATTAAAAATTAGAGTATAATATGGCTATGAAACTCAACGCTAAAGAGTTACGTGACGTTAAGGAAGAAGACGTAACAGAACAATTAAAATTAATAAAACGTCGTCCGATGTATTTTATCTTAGAAAATATTTACGATACATACAACATTGGCGGACTGTTCCGACTAGCTGATGCCTTAGCGATTGAGAAGATGTATATTTGTGGAGAGAGCGAGATCCCGCCTAATTCAAAAATAAAAAAAGCTTCGATTGGAACTTATAAAGTCGTCCCGTGGGAATATAGGAAAACAGCAGGGGAGGCCATCCATGAATTAAGATCCGCGGCAAAAACCTCCGAGGTTTTCCCTCCGCCAGCTGGCGGATCCCCAACCTCGGAGGTTAAGATAATTGCTGTTGAACAAGCGAAAAATTCCGTTCCATACACCCAAGCTGATTATTCTGGTCCGGTTGCCTTGGTTCTTGGTAACGAAACGTCGGGCATAACCGAGGAAACTCTAAAATTAGCCGATCAAATAGTCGAAATCCCGATGTGGGGGATTAACAAATCATTAAATGTTATTATTTCTGCAGCGATTGTGTCATATTGGGCGGCTAACAATGTATACAGGTCATAAAAACATATAGATAATATCCCTATAATTGTGTTTTTTTAACACTTATTCCGCGTGTTATAGGTTTGATATAAATAAAATTAGAGCTTCATATCAAGATAATAAATTAGATAGTAAAAATGCGCTTGACAAACAAAAATATATCCTTTAATGTTAAATTATAGGATAAAGTTAATTATAAATTTTGATTAAAGAATGATCAGACTTTAATCAGCAAAACCAAAAAAAGTATGAGAAACAATCGACTAATCGGGTTTGAAGATGAAATCTTTTCTCAAGGTTTGTTTAGCGGATAAAGAAGAAAACCATAAGGCGTTAATAGCTAGGAGTTGAAAGCTATTAGCAAGAAACTTATACGCCGCCGAGTCCAAAGAATTTTCCGAGGGCCCGGCGCGTTTTTTGTAGCGCTTATCTTACCGTTGCTTCCTGGTTGGCTAAGGTGCCTTTAAAAATCAATTTATTTTCCTCAAAACGAGCTTCGCGCGCGTAAAAAAAGCTACTATATCCAGACAAATGATCATTGATATAGTTGACGATCATCTGACGTTTATTTTTTACTTTACCTAAATCACTTAAAAGATCAGCTGAAAGTTGAGCGTTAACCTGTTTGACTAAATGAGGATTAAAAGATAAAAAAGCATTAATAGGCAAAGGAATGTGATTGAGCTGAAAAGCCTGTAACTCAAAGAGATCGACCTGATTTTCTTTAAGTGAGGCTTTTGTCTTCAGATAAAAAACTGGGGCTGGTGGCAACAACTTCATAATAAATTCAGTGGCTATCTTCGGAATTCCCATAAAAGCAGCATAGCTTGGAAAAACAGCTTTATTGATACCACCTGATACTTCTGCTGATCCGTCAACGTTAAATTTAATCTGAGTATTGTTATACGGCCAGTATTTCCAAGGTCGGTTATTCATGAGTGATGACATTTGAGCCGAAGTCCAACTAATATCGACGTTATGTTTTCCAAATCTCTGAATACTTTGTTCTTCGGAAGTTGAAGCGGGGAGAGTAGTATATTCGACGCCACTTTTAGCATGAGCTTCAACCCGATCTTTTTCCGTAAACCTGATTCCCAGGTCTTTTGGCTTGTTTGTTCCTAATAGTTTAGAGATAGCCGGAATATACCCGAGGTACCCTAACCCAAAAATAATAGAGGAAATAGAAAAAAGAAAGACAAATAGAAAAAGTCTACCGATGAGTTTCATATATATATTCTATATCAAAAATAAAAAATATAAATGTATATTTAGTCTGGATTCCCGCCTCCGCGGGAATGACATTAGGTCATCCCCTTGAAGAAGGGGATCCAGTCGATAATTACCTTATTTAATAAATGGTATTAGTCCTAAGAAACTAAATGCAATTATAATGATAACGCTGATAAAAAATTTCCTGGCAAATGAACGGCTGCCTTGGGCAAAGGCATAGCCCGATTTTGACAGTAAATTGACGGCATTGGCCAGTATCAAGGTTATGACCCCTGTCTGATAGTTAATAGTCTTTCCGGCCAATTCGGCAGTGTTAATTGTTATTGCGTCGAGTCCGGTAACTGCTCCAAGAATCGTGCTGATGATAAAGCCACTATTTCCAAAGATGATTAGGGCAAACTTGGTAACAATTTTAATTACCAAAAATAAAAGAGCAAATTTTAGAGCCGGCATGAGTGAAAATATCTTATCTTTTTTCAAATTTTCTTTTGTTTGGACAAGATTTTCGGATTTTTTATCTTCTTTTCTAAGGAAATATATACCAATCAAAATAGCCGATAGCGAAATTGAGAATATATAGATCAAGTTTTTTGACAAAAATATCAAATTAACGGAAGCAATTAATATAAACATCTGAATAAAACTAGAAAAATTGGCGAATATTGCAGCGGCGGCTAAGCGATTAGTATCTTTAGAATGTTTACTTTTTTGAGCCAAAGATTGTGTGGTTGAGGTTGAGGAAATGAATCCTCCGGCAATACTGGTCATTAACCAGCCTTTTTTCTGGCCAATGGTTTTTTCCAAAAAATATCCGGCGATCTCAACTCCGGTAACTAAAGCGACGACTTTCCAAAGGCTGAAAAAGTTGATTATTTCCAAATTCATAAATCTGTCAAAATTGATTTGAAAAGTCGACAAAATATTTTTTAGGAAGGGGACATCTTTTAGAAAATAACCGGTGTTGGGTAAAAAGGGGAGGATAACCAAAGCAATAATTGCATAGCTGATAAACGATTCAATTTCAAATTGTTTAATACCGGAAACAAATAATTTAATTTTTTGTTTTAGGGAGAGAATAAGCATCAAAATAACCGTCATTGCAACAATTAATTGGACCGGAAAGACGTTTAATCCAACAAGTACTCCGATCAAATAGCTCCAAAAAACAGCCAACTCAGTTGTCAATCCGTTGTCTTTAGCCTCTAAACTACCCAGAATATAATAGGAGACCAGTAAAATAGAGAAAGTAACTGAAATTATCAAAAATAAACTAAAGTAATTTTGGATTAAAAGTGCGGCCACTGTCCCAAGAGTTGTTATCAAGGCAAAACTTCTTATCCCAAGACTTCCAATCCCGCTTCTTTTGGTTTTATCTATCTGCAATTCGTATGATTCCCGCTCCAATCCAATCGCCATTCCAAGAAGAAGTGATAAGATTAGTTTTACAATAATGGGCAGATTCATAATAAAACAATTATAACAGAGATAATGCCAGATCCAGGGCTTTGGAGGAGTGAGTTAGGGCACCTAGAGAGATAACGTCGGCGCCGGCTACATCATAGTTTTTAATATTGTTTTCATTAATTCCACCGGATAGCTCAAAGACAACTTGTGAATTACTTTTTTCTTTTCTAATTGTTTCAATTGTTTTTACAGCGTCAGAAGGCGTAAAATTATCAAGCATGATGATTAGTGGAGCAGAAATATTTGTTTGTTGATAATAATTATTGAGGAAATAAGCTTCTTTTTCCGAATCAACCTCTATTTCAAATGGTTTTTTTATCTGGCTTTTTTTTATAAAATCCAAAATCATTCTCAAGCTTTCAAGTCGACTAGTCTTTGATTTTTTAGCCCATAGTCCGATATGATTATCTTTAATAAGAATTTCATCAAAAAGTGATAAGCGGTGTGTCAGACCGCCTCCAATAAAAACGGCTTTTTTATCTAAAAGTCCCCATAAAGTCTTGCGGGTTGCGGCTATATTGGTTTTTAAATTATTTCCTATAATTATGGAATGTGTTAGAGTTGCGATGCCGGACATTCGTTGTAAAATATTTAAGATAGTTCTTTCATACTTTAAAATTTCCAAAGGATCACCGGTGAGTTCCATCAACAAATCTTTATCATTTATTTTTGCTCCGACTTTAATTATTTGTTTAACCTTTAAATTTGTTTTCTTATTAACTAGAAAAATAACTTCCTCGATACCGGCAGCGATTCCCGATTGTTTGGCAATAATACTAGCTTTTGAATTTTTATATTTCCCGCTAATAATTTTTGAAGTAATATCATTTTCGACTAAATCGTTTTTTATTTGAAAATCAAAAAGCTCAAGGCAGGTTTTGGCATAGGTCTTATTATTGACCGTAAGTAGGTGGCCCTTGTTAAAGTATTGATTAATTATTGAATTCATATATAAATATTAAATAATAAATCCCAAATCACAAATAAATAATAAAAATCAAAAAATTAAATTTTAAACAGTTTAAAATTTTATATTTAGAATTTATTTGGAACTTGTGATTTTGGATTTAGGATTTTATTTTAAACATTCTCTCAATCGGCACTCTAGCGCGATCTGCAATTTCTTTCGGAACTTTGACTTCAAATTCTAAATTGATTAATGAATTTAAAAGTTTTGGTAAAGTTATCATTTTCATAAACTGGCAAACCATATCATCGCGGAGTGGAGTAAAGCTCTTTGTAGGATTCTGTTTTTTCAGTTGATGAATAATTCCGGTTTCGGTAGCAACAATAAAATCAGTTTTTTTTGTTTCTTTAGCATATTTAAGCATCCCACCAGTCGACAAAATATGGGTTTTTTCAGCTGGGATATCACCATTGGCGACGTAGTGCATACAGTTGGAGACGCAGCCACATTCGGGGTGAATCAGGAAATCGGCCTCGGGACTGGCCTTCATTTTGTTTAAGACATCTTCGGGACGAACACGGGCGTGGACATGACATTCTCCCGGGTAAATAATTAAATCCCGGCCAGTCATTTTTTGAACGTAAGCTCCTAAAAACATATCGGGGACAAAGAGAACCCGCTTATTTTTTGGAATGGAATTAACGACGGCGACGGCATTGGTTGATGTACAACAATAATCTGATTCGGCTTTAACTTCAGCGGTCGTATTGACGTAGCTGACAACGACGGCGTCAGGATACTTAGCTTTCCATTTTCTTAATTCGTCAGCATCAATTGAAGCAGCGAGTGAGCAGCCAGCACCTAAATCGGGGATAAGGACAGTTTTTTCCGGGGAAAAAATAGCGGCCGATTCAGCCATAAAGTGAACACCGCAAAAAATAATTAATTTTTCAGGAGATTTGGCGGCTAACTTTGAAAGTTCGAGTGAGTCGCCAACAAAATCAGCCACGTCTTGAATATCGGGGATTTGATAGTTATGAGCCAGAATTAAGGCGCCTCTTTTTTTCTTCCACTTTTTAATTTCTTCAATTAGTTTTTTATCACCCATATTTATTATTATTTTTAGCACGACTATTATATACTTCTTACTGAATGAAAAACAACTTCGATTATATAATCATTGGTTCCGGTATAGCAGGGTTAACAACAGCGTTAACTTTGGCAGATTCAGCAACGGTTGCAATCTTTACGAAAAAAAATCCCTCCGACTCTTCAACTAATTTAGCCCAAGGAGGAATGGCGGCGATGATAGGTGAGGGCGACCAGATAAACTGGCATGTTGAAGATACTTTACAAGCGGGTGATTATTATAATAAAAAAGAAGCTGTTTCACTCCTTGTTAAAAATAGCCGAGATGCCTTACTTTGGTTAAAAAAACAGGGAGTTTTATTTGATGCGAAACCTTCATTGGAGGCCGGCCACCGTCTGCCGCGAATCTTTCATACAACTGATTTTACCGGGGCTGATATCGAAAAAACTTTACTAAAACAAATTTCTAAAAACAAGAATATTAGTATTTTTAAAAATTCATTAGCTATTGATCTAATAGTTGAAAAAAATATATGTCAGGGAGTTTTTATCTTAACTGGAGAAAATAAAATTATTCCGTTTCCTGCCAAAGCAGTAATTTTAGCAACTGGAGGGAGTGGTCAGGTTTACCAGTGGACGACTAATCCAACAGTCGCAACTGGAGACGGGGTTGCGATGGCGGTACGGGCGGGTGCCAAAGTCTCTGATCTAGAATTTGTTCAGTTCCATCCAACTGCTTTTAAAAATAAAACGGCACCGCTTTTTTTATTGTCCGAGCGGCTACGGGGGGAAGGAGCAAGATTGGTTGATGGAAAAGGGGAGAGGTTTATTAATGAGCTTCTACCACGAGATATAGTGGCCAGGGCTGTCTTTGAAAAACAAAAAACCTCTCAAGTTTTCTTAACAATGGCTCACTTAGTTAAAAAAGAAATTATTAGGAAGCTTCCAAATATCTACAGAAGATTAAAAATCTACGGCTATGATTTGACTGGTGATCGAGTCCCTATCACTCCAGCGGCTCATTACCAGTGTGGAGGAATCATCACTGATCTTGATGGACGAACATCAGTTAAAAATTTGTTTGCGGTTGGTGAAGTAGCGAGGACAGGCGTGCATGGGGCGAATCGATTAGCGTCAAATTCTTTATTGGAGGCAGTCGTATTTGGGAAGAGGACAGGGGAATACGTCAGTAAAAATCAAAAGTCAAAAATCAAAAGTCAAAAGTTTCAAGTAAAAAGTCAAAATTTTAAATTTAGTCTAAAAAATAATAATAAAATAAATAAAATTAAATCCAATATTAAAAAAACTATGTGGCAAAAGGTGGGGATTGTGAGAAAGAAAAACGAATTATTAGAAGCTCTAAAAACTTTCAAAGCTTATAAAAAACAACTTAAGGAAATAAAAGAAAAAACTGGAATTTCACGAGAATTACTTGAAGTGCTTAATTTATCCGAAGTTGCTCTTCAAATCACTCAAGCTGCCCTAGATCGCCCCAAAAGCCTCGGCACACACTATTTATCCTAAGTCTTTCTTTAACTGGTCAAATTCTTTTTTGTCAATTTCGCCTTTGGCGTATCTTTGTTTAACAATATCGAGGTTGTTGTTTTCTGAGTCAACTTCCTCCTCATGAGAACAACATTCTCCGTGACCTTCATGCTGACTGCGGTGAGCCCATTTAAAAAGCTTAAAAATCAACATAATCACGATCCACCAAAAAAGAACCTGGAAAATAAAACCTAAAATAGAAAAACCGGAATTAGCAGAATAATATCCCGGGCCGTAAGACCAATAGCGCATCATATTTTTATAATTTAAAACTTTTAATAAGACGGAACAATGTTATTTAATATTTTAGCATACTGGTCAATAAAACTTTTTGCTGCCCCAATCATAAAAATGATTGCCGCAAAAGTTAAAATAATAGAAATAATTCCAATCGTTTTAATCTTACTGTCTTTTGATTTAACATATTTTAATCCCCAACCTAAACCTAAGGGTGAGAAAAAAAAGCTGACAAAATAAATCATTATTTGTTTCCCAATAGAAATCACCGGTATTTTTTCTTTCAACTCTTTAGCGCAATTAGGGCAGAAAAACCAATCAGCCTGGATTTTGTACTGACAAACGGGGCAGAGAAGAGTATTATCCATAATCTTAGTATAACTGATATACTGTAACTATCTTTCACAAAGATAAAAAGGAGGTGTTTATACATAATGGATAAAAACAAAATTTTCGTTGGAAGCTTGCCTTGGTCAATCAATAATGATTCTTTAAAAGAATTATTTACTCAATACGGTGAAGTTACTGAAGCAGTTGTCATCATGGATCGAGAAACCCAAAAATCAAAAGGATTTGGTTTCGTTACTTTTGCCACAGAAGAAAGTGCTCAAAAAGCCTTAGAAATGAGTGGTAAAGAGGTCGATGGTCGCGCAATTGTTGTCAATATTGCTAAGCCTAGAGAAGAAAGAAGATCGTTCTAATAAACTAGTAATCAAAAAATCATTACCCACTCCTAAAAACGGTGGGTAGTGGTTAAGGATCTAAAACTCTTTGTGCGATATTGTGAAGTTTATGACCAAATGAGTTATTTGGTCCCTTAGCATTTTTCATAACTTCAGCAAATTCTCTAGCAAAATCAGAAGCAGATTTATATCTTTCTTCAATAATATTTGATAACGCCTTTTTAAAAATATTGTTCATCCTTATAATGTCTGATTCATCAAATATATAATTCAAATTCCAACTTGTTAATTCATCAAATTTTGTTTTTACAGTTTGAGGATCAATACCTATTGTACTAATTCCGATTCCTGTTAAAAGAAATTTTGTGAGAGCAGCTAAAGCAAAAGAGTTAGTTGTTATATTTGTTTCCCCTCTAATTCTTTCTGGGGCAGAATATTTTTTAGTATAATTTTCACCAAAATCAACTAAGGTAATAAAAGGTTCCGTTAATTTTACATGCTCTGGTTTAAGGTCAAAACTAAATTCTAAAATATCTAGGACTTCTGCTGTTTGGATAATTGCTCTTATAAATTCTGTTTTTGTCAAAGTATTATTATCAAATTTATCATTCAAGCTTTCTTCATTGATAAATTCCATAACAAGAGTAGGAGATTCTCCATGAGCTTTGCTTTGAGAAATAAAATAATCAATAAATTTTGGGATGCCTGGTTGGCCGCTTAATTTTTTTAATCGATATGCCTCATTTTCTAACCTTTTTGAATTTCCAGGAAGACGGTCTTTTGGTAATATTTTTACGGCAACACTTTTTAGTGTTTGAGTATCGTTTGCTTGATAAATATAAGCTTCTTTACCTTCGGTAAATCTTGGGTACTCTTCAAGAAAATATCGATGAGTATGATCCGGACCAACAATAGGCCAGCGATTTTTTAAGCGAAATCTAATTTCTTTTGTTGTCTTATTTTCTCGAAACATAGCTTTGAAATAATAGCAAAAAAAATTAGAACAATCAAATAAAGATAGATTGTCTTGATAGGTTAGGAGACTCATGATAAAATACTATCTTTAATATGAACCAAAATATATTTGAGGTGGAACAGAAATTAATTAGGGCAAAAAATCGTGACAAAAATTTTCCTGACACTTTGAAATCAATGTTGTTAAAGACCCCAGCAATGGGTTTGGCCACAGTTGGAATCTTAACAGCTTTAACACAACTTCCAGAATTAACCCATCTTGGGTTAAAATTTGCTAACGGTGACTTATCACTACTTCAGTCAGTCCAACCATTGACAGCTATTGCTCAGTCGGGCTTACACGAAGTTGTAAATTTTGCTCAATCATTAGCGCCTGCGGTTGGGGAAAGTATTCAAAAAGGAGGCTTGATTGGGTATGGGGTTGGGGCTGCTATTGGTTTAATTCAGAACGGTTTATTAATAGACAATACATTTACGAATCTTAAAAACGTTGGAGGTACTTCACCTTCTACTGGGGAACCCGCATCTAGTTCGGAAGACATTGAAGGTGGAAAAATTAAAATATTTCATCTGAGGTGTGCGGATTCAAGAATTAAAAATAAAGATGGTTTAAATTTTGCAGGTTCATTTGCAATGTTTGGAGCAGAATTTAGATCAATTATACAATCAGGAATTGCTGCAAAACTAATTAATCCACATTCAAATTTAGTTGCAGATATAATAGCCGGTTATTATTTCGGTTCAAACATCGCAACAACAGGATTTGCTCTAGGTTCTTTAATAAAACAAATACGAGAATGTATGTTAATTGCAAAAGCTGATCCAAATAATCCTAATCCTAGAATAAAGATAATTATGGAAGATCATTCAGAAGGGTGTGGAGCAAATGGGTTTACGAGTATATTAGAAAACCGACTTAAATTTTCTGCACATAATTTATGGCATCTTGCCGATTTAGCTGCTGTACCGAATGAAGTATTAGGCTTACATGGTCACAAATTATTTAGTTGCAGCTGGTGTTTATTTAGCGACCAAAGGTCAAGTAAGTTTAACAGCTACAGTCAAACATTCAGAAATGCATAAAAAGCATTGACATCCTTCTCCCATCCTGTTAAGGTTAGGGCATTGATAATTATCTATTTATGAGCAAGAAAATAAAAAAACAAGGACTTCGAAAGATCGTTCGTGGAGCTATTAAAAAACTTAAGAGAAGAGTACAAGCTGCTAAATAATTCGACTTATTTAAAAAAGCCCTTTTTTTAACTCATCTAAATAAAATTCTACTTCAAACGTGGTTCGATCGCCGACGTTCACATAAAGAGACAAAATATCATTTGAATCTTTTTTAATTATTCCACCACATGAATATATTACCCGTCTTATTTCCGGATGTAGTTCCTGTACAAGTGGAAGACCTTGACTATCTAAAAAATTATCAGGAATAAGAATTGGATCAGGTGCAACTGTTAACTGAAAATGATTCTTTTTACGAATCAATTTTGCCCGCCCAATCGAATAAATATATTTCTCCGTTCCCTCAATGTTTTGTTTTGAAATCCCATGAATGATGAAAAGAGCTTCATCGGGAGTCAGCCATAATGGAGGCATGGTTGTCCCAACCCTCCAATTAGCCCAAGGTAAATTGCTTGGGAACTCAATATCACCCAACTTTTTCGCGACCTGAGAGTGGAGTGAAAAAACAAGAATTTTATGATTATACTCAAGTGCTTCAGGACGAAATAAAAATGTATTATTATCGATTGGGGTCAAATTTTTTCCTGGTCCAAATGTGTCAATAATTAAAAATGGAGGAAGTTCTTTTTTCCAGGAACTGACTGAGTTAATTTGTACAATAGCCGGAAAGGGGACAGGGCTGCCATTTTTATTGCGTAGAACCGCTGTTAAACCAATAATTAAATTTTCATTTGGAAGCTCTAAAACTCGGGGATCTTCCAAATTTATTCCGTCGTATAGGGGTTTCCAAATTGTTTTTTCGTGGATTACTTCACCAACCTTACTAACTTCAAAAAGTTTTAAAATTCCGTTATCCGGTTCTCCCATCTCTCCAGCGTGGATAACTTCCCGACCAATAAAAAATAGAGATTCCTGCTTTGATGTCTGCCAGACGGCAAGATTAAAGCGGGCAACCTGCATGTCCGGAAAGATTTTTTTGATTTGTTTAATTTTCATTTAGTATTTGAATTGCCACTCTTGAAATAAGATATGAAACAAGTGATTCGGCTCCCTGATTTAAATTTACCCGACCAGGGTGTAATCCATCATAACAGCCGCCGGTTTTTTTGTCATAAAGAGATTTATTTAAACCGTTATTTCCTAAAAACCAGCTAAAGCATTTATTAGCGAGATTTTTATAAATAGAATTCCTGGTAATTTTATATGCTTCAATAAGGGCCGATATCATTGAGGCTGGATCTTCTGGTTGTTGGTCAAAATTACTTCTTTTTTGCTTATTTTTGTACCAGTGGGAATGTCCGATCGGCATGTACATATCAGAAGAAAAAGTTTTACTAATTAAAAACCCTAAAGAGCTGAGACCTTTTTTTATATACTCGTCATTTTTTGTAATTACACCGGCAATCAATAAGTTTTCTGATAACATCGCGTTGTTGTAAGACAGGTGATCTTCAAACCAAATCCAAGAATTGATTGAATGTTTTTTTAATTTATCAACAAGTAAATCCGCGTATTTTTTGATACTCTCCAATAGAGATTCTCGGTGATCGGGCAAAATATCTATTACATAGGAGAAGGCTTTAATCCTACAGGCCATCGCTCTTAAATGAGTAAGTTTTGACTGTTTTTGTATCGCTAAAAGAAATATTTCCTTAGCCTGATTTCTAATGTTTATATCTAGTGTTATATTACTCATGATTTCAGCCAGGGCCAATAAAGCTCGTGATTGCGAATCTTCAATATCTTCCAATTTATTTTGATCAGAAACAGATTTATCATTAAAGTTAATATAGTTGATAAACGAGCCGTCTTTTTGTTGACATTTTTTGATAAAAGAAAAATAAATATCTATTAAAGCATTTATTTTTTTTGAATATTTTTGTTTTATTAATTGACTACATAAAATTAGGGCTCTAGCATTGTCATCCAGAGTATATCCATGATCTTTGTTTGGGGTAGAAAAAGAAGCAAATTGAAACAGTCCAAATTTATCGGTCATTCTATATAAGTGATCTAATTTTATTGAAGGCAAGATACTTCCTTCAAGAAGGGTTAAATATTTTTTAGAGACATTATTCCAGAGCATAAAGCGGGTTTTTTCATAAGCATTGATATGCATTTGTTTTAGTCTATCTTTATCACTAAGCAAGTCTAATACTGCTTCAGTTAATGCCGGTGAATCTTTGATCAGAACTAATCTTCCGATATTTTCAGTGACAATTTCTTTTGCTTGAGCAAATTGAGTACTGATGACCGCCCTTCCAGCACCCAGTGCATATGAGAGAGTCCCGCTGACGGCTTGATTTGGATTGGTTGACGAGGAGATATAGATATCGGTAGCTTTTAAAAATTCAAATAAATCAGGCAAACTTAAGTATTGATCGTAAAATTTGACGTGCTTTTGTAAACCCAATTTATTGATTAGTTTTAATAATTCAATTCGGTATTTTTCACCTTCTTGTCTTCGAATGACCGGGTGAGTTTCGCCAAGGACTAAGTATTTGATTGAAGGGTATTTTTTAATGACGTCGGGTAGGGCATTAATGACGTATTCGATTCCTTTACCACGATTGAGAAGTCCGAAGGTGCTTAAAATAGTGTGTTCTTCTAGTTCGAGTTTTGCTTTGTAAATTTCCGGTTCGGCAAAAGTACTTGGGTGAATACCATGGGGAATGACATATGTCTTTCCGCGGGTCTCGGGATATATCTCCTCAATTATTTTTTTTGAATTATCAGTCAGAACAACGACAATATTGGCCAGTTTAATTATTTGAGAAGTTATACCTTTCATCTTAGGAGTCGGATGGGGTAAAACTGTGTGCAGAGTGACCAGCATCGGTTTTTTGCAATTTTGCATAAAATATAAAATTTTTTCTCCCTCGATACCACCAAAAATTCCATATTCGTGCTGAAGGATAACTCCTTTTATATTACTTTTATCGTTAACTATTTTGACCAACTTAAGGTGAGCACTTTTACTGTTTTCATCAATTTCCCATTTCACTTCTTTTGGATATTTGTAAGTGTCTAAGGGGGTCAGATTGAAGGCGGCAACTTTACAGATGATCCGGGTATCAAATAATTTCTGACTGTAAGAAAGCAGATCTTGAGTAAAAGTAGCTATACCGCATTCACGCGGAGGATAAGTACTAAGGAAGACAATGGTAGATTTTTTGATGGGTATGATCCCTATTATAGCGTATTGGGGTGACTGACGGGATTTGAACCCGCAACATTCGCCTCCACAGGGCGACGCTCTACCAATTGAGCTACAGCCACCAGTACTCAAATTATATCTTATCTTCATCAAAATTTTATGTATAATTATTAACGCTTCAGCCCTGATAGTTTAGTGGTAAAACAAACCCTTGGTAAGGGTTAGACTGTGAGTTCGATTCTCACTCAGGGCTCCATCACGATGTCAATCATAAAACCACTTGAAGCAAATAATAATCGATCGGTGCTTTTAAAAGTATTTTTTTTAGTTACTTTAGTTGCAAGCGGCATTTTATTAGATAAAATATTTTTTAAAAAACCCCAAGACATTCCCAGCATCTTAGGTAAAAATCAAAAAATAGAACTTCAAGCGCAAAAAGAATTAGTGAAGCAAGTCCAGGAAAGCCACCTAGTTAAGGATTCAATAAAAAAAGCCGAGGAGTTTGGTGGTGTAGTCTTAGGAGAGGCAACTGATGCAGTAAATAAATTAGTTTCAGATTCAGGGTCATTTGTCTCCGAAGTTATTTATAATAGTTCAATTGGTAAAGTGGTTGACCAGATTGATAAACTGCCAAAAGACCAACAGGAAAAGATTAGGGAGCAGATCTGCAAGTAAGAATAACAAATAACCAATAACAAACATCAATTAAACATCAAATATCAAATAACAAATGTTTTAAACATTAAATATTTGTAATTTGTTATTCAATTGTTATTTGAATTTTGTCATTTGAAATTCTTTCTGGCTTTTGCTATTCTTTTAAACACTTATGGAAATTAAATACTTAGGTCATTCGTCTTTTTTAATTAAAACCAAAACTGTCCGCATTGTTACCGATCCATTTGATCCAGAGATGGTTGGCATTAAATTCCCAAAAACTGAAGCCGACGTTGTTACAATTTCTCATAACCATAAAGATCATAGTCAATTTAAAAACGTAACAGGAATTAATGGAGCCGATCCTTTGATGATTGATATGCCGGGAGAATTTGAAAAATTAGGAGTCAGAATTTTTGGCTTTCAGTCTTTTCATGACAAAACCCAGGGTTCAGAGCGAGGCGAAAATATTCTTTATAAATTTGAGTCAGAAGGAATTTCTGTTCTTCACTGTGGAGATTTAGGAGTAATTCCTGATGAAAGTTTTTTAGAAACAATTGGCGAAATCGACATCTTGCTGGTGCCAGTCGGGGGATTTTACACAATTGACGCTGAAGAAGCGGTTAGCTTGGTAAAAAAAATCGAGCCATCAATTGTAATTCCAATGCATTATAACTCAGACAAGCTTAATCAAAAGAATTTTGATAAATTAACACCTGTTAGCGATTTTACAAAAAAATTTGGTCTAGATAATCCAGTTCCTTTGCCTAAACTAGTTTACAAAAAAGAAGAAATCGAACAAGAAATGAAAGTTGTAGTACTGGAGATATAAATACTAAATCCTAAATAACAAATCACAAATAAATCATAAATAATAAATTTCAAACAGTTTTAAGTTTTATATTTGCAATTTAAAATTTATTTGGAACTTGGAATTTAATATTTAGAATTTTTAGTTATGGCTACTTCAGAAGGCTTAAAGACCCCTCCTCATGATCTTGATGCAGAAAAATCAGTTCTGGGCGCTGTCCTAATTGATTCCGGCTCCATCAATTTGGTGGCCGAATTTTTGAAATCAGAACATTTTTATTCTCGCGAACACCAACTTGTTTACTCGGCCATGATTACTCTTTTTGAAAAACAGCAGCCGATTGATGTTGTTACGATTCAAGATGAGTTAAAAAAAACTGATTCATTAAAACTGATTGGCGGGAAAAATTATTTATCTGACTTAATTAATGCTGTTCCGACTTCGGCTTACATTGAACAGTATGGCCGGATTGTCAAAAATCACTTTGTCAAAAGACGCTTGATCCAAATGTCTTCACGGTTGGTTGAAAAATCTTTTGATACTAAGGGAGACGTAAAAAAATTACTAGATGATGCCGAAACAGAGATATTTGGTCTTTCCCAAGAGCATCTTCATCGTGACTTTATTCAATTGAAAGAAGTACTAGCGGAAAGTTTTGAGCGTCTGGAAGAATTTGTGAAAAAAGGCTCTCACCTGAGAGGTGTGTCGACTGGATTTGCTGAACTTGATAATAAATTAGCCGGAATGCAGGATTCGAACTTACTTATATTAGCGGCCCGTCCGGGAATCGGAAAGACAACCTTGGCTCTGAACATGGCCCTTCAAGCGGCTACGAAAAATAAAACTCCAGTCGGTTTTTTCTCTCTGGAAATGAGCAAGGAAGAATTGGTAGATCGTCTTTTAGTAGGTCAGGCGGACATTGACGCTTGGAGGCTAAAAACCGGCCGTCTTTCTGAAGATGATTATAAACGACTAACTGAGGCAATGGGGGAGTTGTCTGAGGCACCAATATTCATTGATGATACTCCAGGAGCTTCAATTTTAGAAATGAGAACTAAGGCAAGGAAGCTAAAGATAGAGAAGGATATTAAACTTTTGATTGTTGACTATCTTCAGTTGATTGATGCCGGGAAAAGATTTGATTCCCGGGTGAATGAGGTTTCATTTGTCTCCCAAAATTTAAAAAATCTGGCACGTGAACTAAAAATTCCGGTCTTGGCAATTTCTCAGTTATCCCGAGCGGTTGAACAGCGGGGGACTCGTAAGCCTCAATTATCAGATTTACGTGAAAGTGGGAGTATTGAACAGGATGCGGACGTGGTTATGTTCCTTTATCTTGAGCAGGAGTCGGAAGATATCCTAGATCAGAATAAAAAAATTATTAAGCTCTACATCGCTAAACATCGCAACGGGGCAACAGGGGAGATGGATCTGATGTTCCGCGGCGACCGCGTAAAATTCTACAGCGTGGAGAAATAGAATTTTATTCGCCAATACAAATATCAACTCCCGAGGGTAATGACAGATTAGAATTTCCATCACGATTCATATTTATGATTAAATCATCATTCCCCATATTAATTGTTAGAACATCAGGCCTACCTAGTTTTCTCCAAATTGTATTTATGTCCCGACCGAACTCTGGTTTATAAGTTTCACAAACAATTTTTGCAGTAATAGCATCTGGAGTTGAAGTAAGAGTTGGTCCAATAAAACCAACAGGTGGTTTTGGGGTACTGCTAGAATCTAGTCTTGAGGTTGATTCATCATCTGGATAGATAATAAGAACGGTAAGGGCAAATAATCCCAATACACCAACCAAACGACCGGTTCTTTTTAATAGACCTTTCATTTCAGGCCAAAAAGTAGAAGGAGGTTTTTGTTCAAGCATATTTTTATATTATAGATTATAGCCTTAATACAATAAAAAAACAAATCATCTGTCAGACAACATTAGAAATGTCCGCTTTACTACATAGAGTGTTGTTTTCATGTTTGTGTTTTTGTCATCCCCTTGAAGAAGGGGATCCAGTCTATAATTACATTATAAAATGATATTTTAGTCTGGATTCCCGCCTCCGCGGGAATGACAATCAATCAAGTTATAAAAAAACTATATTAGCAGAACATATTTCAAAAGCGGACATTTTTATATTGGCGAAGGCGGACATTTCTATCGTTGTGTAAGAAAAATCAATTATCACTTGACAACATTTTGGATTTGATGTATCCTGGGGGGGAGGATGGACAAAATATCAAAAATGGGAGACAATAATAAAAAAGTTTTACAGAGAATGAAGATTGCCAGAGGACACCTAGACAAAGTTATTGATATGGTTGAGAAGGGGGAATATTGCCTTGACGTTATTCAGCAATCACAGGCGGTTCAATCAGCGCTATCAAAAGCAGATGAGGTGATATTGGAAAATCATTTGAGAACATGTGTAAAAGAATCCATGATGACAGGTAAAGATGTAGATAAGAAGGTAGATGAGGTGATAGAGGTGTTCAAAAGAAAATGACAAATGACAAAATCCAAATGTCAAATGAATAACAAACATCAAATAACAAATGTTTTAAACATTTGAATTTTGTTATTCAATTGTTATTTGTTATTTATCATTTGTTATTAAATATATAGATATGACTATAGATAAGCTTTTAGTAATAGGATTTGGTTTGACTAGTATGGTCTTTACCTATTGGTTTTTCTTTATGAAAAAAATTAATACAGTTCAGGGCGAAGGAACAGTTGATGTTTTAGTTGACGGCGGATATAAGCCGGAACAAATATCTATTCCATTTGGAAAAACCACCAAACTGATATTCAATCGTAAAGACGGTAGTTCTTGTTTAGAAGAGATTGTCATTGCTGATTTTAAAGTTAGAAAATTTTTGCCACTCAACGAAAAAACAGAGATTGAAATTAACCCAACCAAAAAGGGAGAGTTTGATTTTTCCTGCGGAATGGGTATGTTTCACGGTAAATTAATTGTCAAATAATATGAAAACAAAACAAACTTTTGCGATTAAAGGAATGCACTGTGCATCCTGCGTTTATACTAATGAAAAATCATTAAAGGCAATTTCCGGAGTGACTGATGCAGTTGTTAACTTAACAACTGGGAAAGCCACTCTAACTTCAGATTCTCCGGTTGAAAAAGATAAAATTATCGATGCCGTTGCCTCCGTTGGTTATCAGGCAATGTTTGAAGATTCAGTGGGGAAAGAAAAAACTCTCGATGAAAAAATAAAAGAAGAAAAAATAAAAGAACTCAAAGATCTTAAAACAAAAGTTATTATCAGTTTATCTTTAGGAGGATTGATTGTCTGGGGAAGTTTCCCGGGAATTATGGATTTTGCGCCCGGAGTTTTAAAAAACTTCTATTTTCAATTTGTTTTGGCAATGATAGTTCAGTTTTGGGCGGGTCGGGATTTGTATCAAGCTGCCATATCTTCGCTCAAACATCGCATTGCCAACATGGACACCCTGGTTGTGATTGGAACAACGGTCGCCTTTTTATATTCAATATTTGTGACGTTTTTTCCAAAATTTTTTATGGATTTGAAAATTGAGGCGATGCCATATTTTGATGTCTCAACCGTCATTATCGGTCTAATTTTATTAGGTCGCTATTTAGAGGCTCAGGCTAAGGCAGGAACTGGAGAAGCGATTAAGAAACTAATAGGATTGCAGGCGAAGGAAGCGACTGTACTAATTAGCGCAAAAGATAGTCGAGCTAAAAACAATAAATTATAAATATCAAGTTCCAAATAAGTAATAAATTAAAAATTTTAAAATTAAAATGTTTAATATTTATTATTTTAGATTTATTTGTGATTTGACATTTAATATTTAAGATTTTATTAATTATGATTGAGATTAAATTGCCAATCGATCAAATCAAAGTTGGCGACCTTATCCGTGTTAGGCCGGGAGAAAAGATTCCCGTTGACGGAATTATCATTGAAGGCGAGTCAGCTATTGACGAGTCAATGGTGACTGGTGAAAGTATGCCATCCTCAAAATATAAGGGTGACACTGTAATTGGGGCAACGATGAACAAATCAGGAAGTTTTGTTTACAAAGCTACAAAAGTTGGGGCAGACACTATGCTTTCACAAATAATAAAATTAGTTGAAGAAGCACAGGGAAGCAAAGCCCCAATTCAACGACTGGCCGATATTATTTCTTCTTATTTTGTTCCCATTGTTATTATGTTGGCAATAGCCACTTTTGTTGGTTGGTATGTCTTTGGTCCTTCAGGCGGATTAATTTTTGCCATGCTTAATGCTATTGCAGTTTTGATCATTGCTTGTCCTTGTGCCATGGGACTGGCAACGCCAACTGCCATCATGGTTGGAACCGGAATAGGAGCACAACATGGGATATTAATAAAAGACGCTGAGAGTTTGGAGACAGCTCATAAAGTTAATACGATAATCTTTGATAAAACTGGAACTTTGACAAATGGAAAACCGGAAGTTACTGATGTTATTCTAATTAATGACGCTCAACAACGTGTTTTTTCGTCCGCCACACCCCCACGGGGGCCCCTGGCGATTCCTCAAAAACAGTTGTTTTCGCTTGCAGCATCAATTGAAAAACTTTCAGAGCATCCCTTAGGTGAGGCAATCGTCAAAAAAGCCGAAGAGGAAAAACTTATTTTGAGCAAAGTTAAAAGTTTTAAATCTATAACAGGTAAAGGCGTTGAGGGAATTGTTGATGGAAAAAAGGTTTATATTGGTAGATTATTAAAATCTGATTCATTTTCTGAGGGTGAAAATCTTAAAAACCAAGGCAAGACCGTAGTCTATGTTTATCTAGAAAATAAATTATCTGGGTTAATAGCGATCGCCGACACAATTAAAGAAAGCGCAAAGGACGCGATATTGACTTTAAATAAAATAGGAATTGAGACAGTGATGATTACTGGTGATAATTTGGCAACAGCTACAGCTATCGGTAAAAAATTAGGAATTAAAAAGGTTTTAGCCGAAGTTATGCCACAGGATAAAGAACAGGAAGTAAAAAAGATTCAAAAGACCGGGAAGGTGGTTGCTATGGTAGGGGATGGAATTAACGATGCGCCAGCGTTAGCTGCCGCAGATATAGGAATTGCCATGGGTACGGGTACCGACGTTGCCATTGAAGCGGCTGGAATTACATTAGTCAATAAAAATTTAATTTCAGTCGTTTCAGCGATTAAACTATCCAAGCAAACAATGAAAACAATTAAGCTTAATTTATTTTGGGCTTTCGCTTATAATGTAATACTGATACCTGTAGCCATGTTGGGGTTAATCAGTCCGATTTTAGCATCAGGCGCGATGGCCTTTTCAAGCATTTCAGTGATTACAAATTCGCTTTTCCTAAAAAAAGCAAAAATATAAATCTATGATACGCGAAGGATGTTGCGGTGATGGAAAACCAAAAGGAAAATAAATAAAAAACCTTAAAACCTAAACTGTTAGAACCTAAATAAACAATTAAACATTAAACTACTAAACATGTTTAATGTTTAAAGTTTTAATAGTTTTTTTAACCGTTTAAGTTTTAATATTTAACTGTTTAATTTATTATGGCTAAAATTAGTAAAAAAACTTTATATATCAAGGGCATGCACTGCCCTTCATGTGAAATTTTAATAACTGATAAATTCAAAGAGATGCCTAATGTGACGGCTGTTAAATCGAATTTTCAAAAGCAAGAAGCCGAAGTCTATTTTTCCGGTCATTTAGACCAAGACATCGTCAATAAAAAGATCCAACCATATGGATATGAAATAGGGGATAGAGAAGATAAAAATAAAGATGAGGAACCTCTTGGTAAAAAGATCCTTGAGGCATCATTAATTACCATTGGTTTAGTCCTAATTTATTTAATTGTTAAAGAAATAAATATTATTCCCAACATCAATATTACCGGCAACTTAAATTGGTTAACGGTTTTATTTTTAGGGTTGGTTGCCTCAGTTTCAACTTGTATGGCCACTTCTGGAGCTCTTTTCTTATCAACTATCGGGAAAAAAACCAATAATTTAAAACAGGCAGTCTATTTTAGTTTGGGCAGAATTATTTCCTATGGATTTTTCGGTTTTATAGCTGGTTTGGTCGGTAGCGTTGTCATTACAAACTTTAAATTTGGATCAGGTTTAACGCTACTTGCAGCAATCTTTATGGTACTTTTAGGTCTTGATATGTTGCGTATTCTTTCTTTTGCTTCAATTGTTCCTTTTGGTGTTTCCTCAAACGTTTTTAGAAAATTAGAACACTCATTGATCAAAGACCCTCATAAATCAGCCTTTTTCTTAGGAATGATCACTTATTTTTTACCTTGTGGTTTTACTCAGGCAACTCAGGTCTATGCTCTTGGATTGGCGTCCCCCTGGCAAAGTGCTTTGACGATGGGAATTTTTGCGCTTGGGACAGCTCCAGCCATAATATTTATTGGCAGCCTAAGAGGTTTATTAAAAAGCACCTTTTATCAGTATTTTATGAAAACAGTTGCCGTTGGAGTTTTAATACTCGGCCTGTATTATGCAAATAATTTTTTATCAATTTATGGAATAAATATTGGATTTAGTCAAAACATCAAAGGAACGGGAACGAATGTTAATATCGAAAACGGTAAACAGATTATATACATGGATGTTATCAGTGGGGGGTATTCTCCAAACCAATTTACTATCAAAAAAGGAATTCCTGTTAAATGGGTGATTAACGGTAAAAATGTCTTTGGTTGCCAAGGATATTTTGTTGTTCCGACCTTAAATATCTCCAAAGCTTTGAAGCCGGGTGAAAATCTTATTGAATTTACTCCTACAGAAATAGGTTTCATCAATTTTTCCTGCGGGATGGGAATGTACCGAGGACGAATAGAAGTAATTGACTAACTAACCAACCGATAATCGCACCGAAAACTACATCAAAGAAATAATGGCACCCTAAATATATTCTTGAATAACTGATGAATATTGCGACTGAGTAATAAAACCAACGGTGTTTTTTATCAAAATAAGTAAGAATTGTGGCGGCGGCAAAGGCAGTGGCAGCATGGGTGGAGGGGAAGGAGAAGTCGAGTGGGCATAAAAATTGTGTAGGGGTCGGGTTTCCCGACCCAATATTAAAAAAAGGACGGGAGCGGAGGAAGATGTTTTTAAGAATAATATCAGATAAAAAAGCTGTTAATAAAAATGAAAACGAAAATAAAAAAATAAATTTTTTGTCACGGCTACTAACCCCTGGATTTTTTCTTTCCTCCAAAATTACAACGATTAAGATTACTAATATCCAAACCAAGATTGAACTACCTTTGAGGGAAAAAAAAGAAAAGAAATAGTTGAAAAACAAATTATGAGGAACTAGTTGATTAAAAAAATTAGTTAAAAAATAGTCTAGTGAGATGATTTTGTCCATGAATTTCATTATAATTGATGTCTTATGAAAAAAATAAAGTTTATTATCTTTGATTTTGATGGAACAATTGCTGACACACTTCCATTTAGTTTTCAAAAGTTTTTAGAGATTGCTAGACTACTACAAATAGACGATTTGACTGATAAAGAGATAATCAATGAAATTAGATCAAAGAGTTATCAAGAATTGTTGAAAGACAATTTTAAAAGGTCGTGGCTCAAAATACCTTTTGTTATTAGCGCAATAAAAAACATGCAAGTAGAATTAGAAAAAGAAATGGAAAATATTAAGTTTTTTTCAGGCGTAAAAAAATTACTTTTTGATTTAAAAAAAGCCGAATATAAATTAGCAATTATTTCTTCAAATAGAGTAGAGAACATTAATAAATTTATCAAACACAATAAAATCAACATTTTTGATTTTGTCCATGGAAAGACCGATCTTTTTGGCAAAGCAGGCTATTTAGAAAAGTTTCTTAAAGATTTTAAGTTAGAGAAATCTGAAGTAATCTATGTTGGTGACGAAATTCGAGACGTTGAAGCCTGTTATAAAGTTGGTATAAAAATAATTGGTGTTTCTTGGGGACTACACACAGTCGAAGCTATGAAAAAAGCTGGAGTTGACTATTTAGTAAAAAAACCTTCTGAAATTCTTCGGTTTATCGATAAATAAAGATTTTATTTCTTCCTTGAATAATTTTTTCGCTTATTTTTAGACTTTTGATTGGATACATGTAGGAAACGGTTGAGAAATTTTTAATTTTTAATTTCAAATTTTTAATTGTTTTTTCGAGGTACCAGGGGGAGATATATAAATACACAGTTATAAAGTTTTTAAAGTTCATAAAGTTCTTAAAGTCAAACTTAAAAATATCACCACGAATAATTCTAATATTTTTCCTATTAGGGTGGAAAAGGCGGCGGAGATGGAGAATTAAAATTAAAATAGGGTTGATCTCGACTGCAATAAATTTTGTGTTTAGTTTTTGTTTGTAAGCTTGTTGGGCCGATTTGAAAATAACGATTCCATCTCCAGCTCCAAGATCTATCACTACCTGATTATTCTTTAAATTTAGCGCCTTAACAATTAAAGGCATATCAATGGGTTGAGAAGGGAAGTAGGGTATTGGTGATAAAGTTTTGGAGGAGAAGAGGAATATTATTAATCCAAGTGTTATTAAAATCACTATAAACGTAAGCATTTAAGTGTTAAAGATTAAATATTAAAGGTTAAAGAAACAGTTAAAAAAACTTTTAAAACTTAAAACCTTAAACATGCCTTTTGTTTAATAGTTTAATGTTTAACAGTTTATTTAACATTTAACCGTTTAAGATTTAATGTTTAATCTCTTGACTAATTCTATCAATTATTGTTAATATTAGGACGGGCAAAAATATGATCAAACTAGTCATAGGTAGTCAATGGGGGGATGAAGGTAAGGGTAAGTTAGTTGATATGATGGCGGAAAAAGCCGATTTGGTCGTTCGCTTTCATGGTGGCAACAATGCCGGTCATACTGTCGTTATCAACGGAAAAAAATTTCCTTTTCATTTGATTCCTTCAGGAATTTTACAAAAAAAACCAACTGTAATTATAGCCGATGGAACCGTGATTGACCCAGATGTTTTACTTGAAGAAATGGCTATTTTTGAAAAAATGGGTATTAATTTGAAAAAGAAATTAGTTATTTCTCCCCGTTGTCACTTGATTATGCCTTATCACAAAGAACTTGATCAGGCTTATGAAAATGCTCGTGGTAAAGATAAACTTGGGACGACCAAGCGGGGAATTGGTCCAGTTTATGCTGATAAAGTTAGCTATAACGGAATAAGAATCTATGAACTTTTAAACTGGCCTTTATTTATTGAAAAATTTAAATTTCAAGCTGAAATAAAAAATAAAATATTAGTCGCTTTTGGTGTTGCTCCAATAAAAGTAGAAACTTATTTTCCAATTTTTAAAAAGTTAGTAGAAAAAATTAGACCGATGATTGGAGATACTTTCGCCATATTTCAAAAAGCAATTAAACAAAAAAAATATATTCTTCTTGAGGGTGCTCACGGAGTGTTGCTTGATAATAGTTTTGGTCTTTATCCATTCGTGACCGCTTCAAATGTCATTGAAGGCGGAGTTAATATTGGTAGTGGCGTTCCATCAAAAAAAATTGATGAAATTTGGGCTATGGTCAAAGCTTATACATCTAGAGTCGGCGGAGGTCCATTGCCAACAGAGTTATTAGATAAAGTTGCAGAGGGTATTCGAGAAAGAGGACATGAATATGGAACAACAACGGGTCGGCCGCGCCGGGTTGGCTGGTTAGATTTACCGGCTGTTAAGTTTGCGTGTCTTTTATCTTCGGTCAATAGAATTGCTATTACCAAAATTGATATTTTATCGGGCCTTTCTCAAATAAAAGTTTGTGTTGGCTATAAACTAAATGGTAAAAAAATTGAATTTAGTCAGTGCGGATATACAGAGCTGGAAAAATTGACTCCAATTTACAAAAGTTTTCCAGGCTGGAAGGAAGATATCTCAAAAATAAAATCTTTTAATAAATTGCCCGTAAACTGTCAGAAATATGTTAAATTTATAGAAAAATATTTAGATGTTAAGGTAAAAATAGTGTCAGTAAGTCCAGAGCGGGAAGCAAGTATATTTATATAAATATCTAATTACTAATTTCTAATTAACCTAAATAATAACCAAATCCCAATAATCAAAATTGGTGATAAAATATCTATGCTTGTTTCTTGGAATTTGGTCATTGGTGATTTATTAGAAATTAGATCAATTAGGTAATTAGAAATTAAATTCTCTTATGAACATTAGAAAAAGTATTGGTTTGACCTTCGATGATGTTTTATTAGTTCCCCAGAAAACAGATCGAGTTTCCCGTAGTGAAGTTGATCTTTCAACAAATTTAACAAAAAAAATTAAACTAAGAATTCCGGTTATTTCGGCCAATATGGATACGGTGACGGAATGCGAAATGGCTAAAGCATTGGCAAGAGAAGGTGGAATAGGAATTATTCATAGGTTTTTAACTATAGAAAAAGAAGCGGAAATGGTTGCCAGTGTTAAAAAAGAAAAACTATTAGTTGGGGCGGCAGTTGGAATAAAAGATGATTATATTGAGAGGGCTCAAGCACTGGTCAAAGCTGGAGTTGATGTTATTGTTATTGATATAGCCCACGGACATTCAATTTATTTAATTAAAGTTTTAAAAGAATTGAAAAAGATATTTCCCAATGTTGATATTATTGCCGGAAACGTGGCTACTCCTGAGGCAACTGAAGAGTTGATAAAAAATGGGGCCGCCGCAATTAAAGTTGGTATTGGGCCGGGAGCTTTGTGTATTACCAGAATTGTTGCCGGCGCCGGCGTTCCTCAATTAACAGCAATCTCTGAATGTGCGGCAGTTGCTAAAAAATATAATGTTCCAATTATTGCTGATGGTGGAATCAGAAATTCTGGAGATATGGTAAAAGCTTTAGCGGTCGGTGCCTCGACTGTCATGATAGGGACTTTATTTGCTGGGTGTGATGAATCGCCGGCTTTAACTTTTTTTAAAAATAACCGAAAATTTAAACTGACTCGTGGAATGGCCTCTCTCATGGCCAACCATGATCGACAGAAAAATGACGTTTCGGTTAAAAAAGATTTGAAAGAGTATGCAGCCGAAGGAGTTGAAGCAGTCGTTCCATATCGTGGACATTTGGCTGAGTTTGTTAATCAATTACTTGGAGGAGTCCGTTCAGGATTTTCATATTGCGGGGCAAAAAATATGAGTGAAGTTTGGAAAAAGGCCGAGTTTATTCAGATTACTCAAAGCTCATTGATTGAATCCAAACCACATGATGTCGAGCAGATATAAGAAAGTTATCTGATTTGTTCGAAGACAAACTCATTATGTTTTTTAACTTTTTTTAAGGTTGGCTTGGATATTATTAAAACACCATTACAACCATCCTCCATATGTATATCTAAACATCTATACCCGAAAGCTTTTTTTTGAGCTTCTTCAGGAGAAGCTGCACTAATTTCTAGAATATGAATACCGCTCATTTTTCTAAATTTGAAGGAGCCATATTTACATTTGCCGCTTGACTCATGTCTAGTAGGCACAAGATAAGTTTCCTTTAGCTCTAAACCGGGCATTTCTATTTGAT
>Ga0265292_1000610_pt1 | contig 45661 bp, 41 predicted proteins | sample Munlanlewell296A_FD_189080 | JGI IMG/M metagenome (GOLD analysis project Ga0265292, IMG submission 189080) | Leachate microbial communities from a municipal landfill in Southern Ontario, Canada - Leachate well 296A | ecosystem: Engineered > Solid waste > Landfill > Unclassified | place: Canada... | reverse complement strand
CGATAAAAATTACGGTTGCCAAGTGGTTCACGCCCAAAGGCAACAATATTAACGAGCAGGGAATTAAGCCGGATGTTCTAGTGGACTTAACCGAGAAGGATTATGAAGAGGGCAAAGATCCGCAACTTGATAAGGCGGTGGAGATTTTGACATCGCGAATCAGTACGAATTAAGTACGAATGTCTCGAATCGGTTTTGTATTCATCCATACAAAAAAACGTCCCTTAAGATGCAGGACGTTTTTTGTAATTCGCGCAATTCGCGTATTATTCGTCCCGCCACTTTAACACAGGTGATTGAGGGCGGGATCCTCACCGCCTTTGGCGGGACCCCGCTTAAAGCGGTGACGCAATCGAGGCGGTGATAATAATTTGCGATTTATTTTTTTATCGGTTCAACGTTCACAAACTTCACCCATTTTAGCTGGTTGTCGAAGGTTTTGATTTTACGGGTGGTGAATTTGATTAAGCCTGCCGCGATTGCGAACAGGGTGTCATCCTTGCCTCGTTTGACATTCTTGCCGGCTCGATATTTGGTGCCGCGCTGTCTTACGATGATTGAACCGGCTCTAGCCGCCTCGCCAGCATACAGCTTGATGCCCAAGCGTTGGCTTTGCGATTCGCGGCCCAAGGATGTGGAGCCGGCCGATTTTTTATGCGCCATAACGGTTATTAATTAGTTAAAAGTTTAAAGTGAAAAGTTAAAAGTTTTTTAAATAAAAAAACCGCTTTTCACAAGCTATTTTTGGTATTGATAATCTAACACGGCATTAATTTTATGTCAAATTTTCTCGGTAATTTAAGCAATAAAATATTTAAGTTGACAGATGTTAATCATATGCTACAATATAAATACCTACCAATTTAGTTGGTATTTTAATAAGGTGCAGTGAGCAAAGACGAAGTATGAAGTTTTCCACTAAATCAACCTACGGTCTCAAGGCAATTGTTAATTTGGCGCGTCACTCGCGTAAAGAGCGGGTGCCGCTTCATGTGATTGCAACCGAGGAAAACCTTTCGTTGGGTTATTTAGAACGGATTTTTTCCCAGCTTAAGGTTTCAAAATTAGTCAGAGCCGACAAGGGAGCAAGCGGCGGTTATCAGCTTGCCAAAAAGCCGGATCGCATCAGCGCCTGGGAAATTATCAATTCATTGGATGGCGGGCAGGATCTTTTTTATTGCCTGGAAAAAAGCGGCAAGGTTTATTGCAGTAAAAGCTGTAAGTGCGACGCTAACCACGCCATGCTTAAAGTGAGGCAAACTTTGGATGATTCATTAAAAAAATTAAAATTAAGCGATTTAATTGAGGCGCATAACCTGCCTGCCGGTAGGCAGGTTATGCAGGTTATTCCGTCCCGCCGAGGCGGGACTCCATAATTTTGATTTTTCCCGCAACTTATATCAATTATATTGAATGCGGGATCCTCACCGCCTTTGGCGGGACCCCGCTTAAAGCGGTGGCGCAATCAAGGCGGTGATGATTTTTACATTTTAATTTTATAACTATGCTATATTCCTCTAAAGTTTTAAAGCATTTCAAAAATCCCCATAACCAGGGGGTAATTAAGAATGCCGACGCAATCGGCCAGGAGGGCAACCCGACCTGCGGCGATGTGATGCGGATGTATCTTAAGGTCGGTCAAAAAACCGTTGGCAAGAGCAAACTCGCCAAAAAAGAACCGTTCATTAAAGATATTAAATTTGAAACCTTAGGTTGCGCCGCGGCAATTGCCGTATCAAGCGCCTTAACCGATTTGGCAAAAGGCAAAACACTGAAAGCGGCGCAAAAAATAAATAAGGATCAAATTGTAAAAGATTTGGGCGGTCTGCCGGTGCAGAAAGTACACTGCTCAATGCTTGGCGTTGATGCCCTCCATCAAGCAATTAATAATTATCTAATTAAAGCTAATAAATAAATTTATGACCGATAAAATTAAATCGTCGATCGAAAAAATTCGTCCGAGCCTGCAAGCCGACGGCGGTGATATGCAATTCATCAATTTTGATGAAAAAACCGGCGTACTCAAAATTGAATTATTGGGCCACTGTGCTCACTGCCCGATGTCGGCTATTACTTTAAAACAGGGGATTGAAGCTGAATTAAAAAAAGCGGTTAAGGAAGTGAAAAAGGTGATAGCGGTGTAAATGCAAAATGCAAAATTTAAAAATCAAAATGATCACCGCCTTGATTGCGCCACCGCTTTAAGCGGGGTCCCGCCAAAGGCGGTGAGGATCCCGCATTCAATAAATAAATTAAAGTGGCGGGATAAATTAAAATGTAAAATGTTAATACCTACAGTCATTTAAGCGATGTATAGATGCTGTTAAAATTTTTAATTTTTCATTGTCATCCCCGATCGGAGTCGAGGACAAGCTTTGCACTTTGATTTTTGCATTTTAAATTAAATTTATTGCTAATTCACTTATTTTTTGTTCAAAAAACAATGACAACTAGAAAGTTAAATCGTATATACTTAGATCACAGCGCGAGCACTCCGCTTGACTCGGCGGTGTTTATGGCAATGAAACCTTTTTTTTCAACGATTTTCGGCAATCCGTCTTCAGTCCACACTTTCGGCCAGCTAGCTGCTGCCGGCGTGGAGCGTGCCCGCGAGCAGGCGGCTAAATTTCTCAATTCATCGCCTGACGAGGTGATTTTTACCTCCGGCTCCACCGAAGCGAATAATTTGGCGATCAAAGGCATTATTGCCGCGTTAAAGCGCCATAACAGCAATAAAAAAATTCATGTCATCACTTCAGTCATTGAACATGATTCAATCTTGGAGCCGTTTGCGGAATTAGAACGTTCCGGGGTTGAGGTTACCCATTTGCCGGTTAATGCCAAGGGGGTTGTAAACCTACTCGATTTGAAAGACGCGATTAAGGACAGCACGGCTTTAGTGTCAATTATGTATGTCAATAGCGAGGTCGGCAGTATAGAGCCCATTAAGGAAATCGGCAAGTTGATACGCAAATTGAATGAGCGCAAGCTCAAAGATTGGCAAAAGGCTAACGCGAAAGAACGGGGCGAAAAACCGGCACCGATTTATTTTCATACTGACGCCACGCAAGCTGTTAATTTTCTAAATTGCGATGTCAAAGCAAATTTTTTGGACGCGCTTTCCTTATCCGGTCATAAGATTTATGGCCCGAAGGGAGTAGGATTGCTATATTTGAAAAAAGGCGCGCCAATTGTCGCGCAGCAAACCGGCGGACACCATGAATTAAACAGGCGCAGCGGCACCCTGAATGTTCCCGGGATTGTCGGTTTGGGCGCGGCGCTGGCGCAACTAAAGCCTTCAACTATTGAGAAAACCAACAAAAAAATCGCCGCCGCGCGCGATCTTTTGGTCAGCGGCTTAACCAAGGCTATTCCTGATCTTATTCTTAATACTGACATTAACAATTCTACGCCGGCGCACGCGCATTTTTCTTTTTTAGGCGTAGAAGGAGAATCGATTCTGATCGCCTTGGACCTAGCAGGCGTGGCTGTCTCAACCGGTTCGGCCTGCGCTTCCAACAGCCTTAAGGCCTCGCACGTTTTGGTTGCCATGGGCATACCGGTGGAGGTGGCGCACAATTCAATTCGTTTTACTTTAGGCAAGCATACGACCGGCACGGAAATCAAAACAGTGATAAAAACATTGCCGCCGCTGATCAAAAAATTAAGAAAAATTTCAACCGAATATTAAGGGGCTGTCGGCGGATGCTCTTTCTGACATAAATTTTCAGATTTTGAGGAAATTTTGCTAAAAATCTTTGAAGGAATATGGATATATTAGTGAAAAGATTTTTAGCAAAATTTACCGAAATATGAGAATTTAGGACGAAAAACGGCATTCGTCGACAGTCCCATTGGTTAAATAAAAAAATCCTCCGCCAGCGCGGAGGATTTTTTTACTCTTTTTTATCAGCGGAAAATATTTTTCAGATTCTGGTATGGGGCAGGATTGGTTTTGTTTTCAATGTTTCTGATCACCGTTTCGAATTTTTTAATGTTAATCGTATCAATTGACACCTTTTCCGTTAATAGAATAATGTCCTGTGATCGGGTAATGGTCAGGTAAAAATTATTATAAAGATAAATGGCGGTATAAAAAGTTAAACCGATAGCCAGCAAAAAAATACCGATCATCAAGTATTTGATTATTTTTTTGGCGGGTAGTTTTAATTTTATTTTCACCCTGTTTATGATTATTTCCAATATGAATCAGCGACAATGCTCGCGTTAACTTGTCTGTTTGAGTTTGTTTCAACCGAAAACTGCGGGCGTTGAGTGCCGCCACTGCCGGAAAGCTCAATTGATTTGATGTTAATATAGTAATTTAAGGTTTCCAGCCCTTGCAGGTATTGTATCAAATCAACAAAATTTCCTTGAGCTTGAATTTGCAGAGGAATTTTTTTATAGAATTTATCGCCGACAGCTGTTTGTGCTTTGCCTAAAAGAATTTTTTGGGTGATCTGATTTTTTTCCGCCGTCTGCTCAAGCGCCGTGATAAACTCCAATTCGCGATTTTGGCTGATGAAAACCTGATCAATATTTTCAATCTTACCTTCGATTGACTTAAGGTTAGTCGATAATTTTTTTAAACTTTGGCTGCGCTGATATTTTTGTTCCAGATCAAGACGTTCTTGATAAATGTCATCTTTGATGCGGTTAATTTCCCTAAGGCTCGGCAGAACGATCAGATAAATACCGCTGATCAAGACCAAGAGCAAACCGCAGTTGACCGCCAAAATTTTATATTTAAGGCTGATGTTATTTAAAAAATTCATTAGTTATTCAGTTTAGCCAGATTCAATCCGGCATTAATTTCAAAGGTAATATCTTTTTTTTCCAGAATATTTTCCAAAGGAAAATCAATTCTATTGAAATAATCAGATGATTCCAGTTTTTCTTTCAGTTTAAGCAGCGCCTCCCTGGTTTTTGCCACACCGCCGGTTTTGATGGACGCGCCGTCTTTACTTACTTTGATATTTGAAAAACTGATGTCCTCGTCGGTTATGTCTGACAAAAAAGAAAACGTTTTTGACCAGACCAAAAAATCTTTCTGGATTTGATCAACGGAATTTACTTTGGAATTTATTTCGCGCACCCGCAGGTTGTAGCTTTGGCTGTTGCGGCTGATCAAGGAAGTTTCATTAACGATGCGATTGAAATCGTTTTGCATAATCAGCCGTGAAAACAACAGCATCAGACCGATAACGCAAAAACAAATCATCATTATATAGTCGATATTTATCAATGCCAAATGAACGTGCCGCAGACGCAATTCTTTTTTCGATTCTTGTGGAAGAATATTGATATTGATCATAATGGCTGGTGTTTAAAATTCATCAATAAAAATTCCGCGTAAAGCCAAACCGATAGCGGTGGTGTAAATTAAGCTGGTATCTTGAGTAATTGATAAAGTTTTTTTATCCGGTGTCGCTAATTCATTATGTCCGATTTGATGAGTTTCGGTCATGGTCGGTAAAAGTTTTTCTTTTGATTCATTCAGGTTAACGAGCGGGTTGCCGGGAACTACCTCGATTGACAGCGCCTGTGATAAGATCCGGCTGATATTTTCAATGTTAGCGCCGCCGCCGCAAAGCAGAATTTTATTGAGCGGACCGCGATTAGGAAAATGATCTTGGTAGTATCTGATTACTCCTTTGATTTTGGTGACCAATTCACTGATCATATCGCTCAAAATATCGCGTACGATACCTTGCGCCTTGTGTTCGTCCAGGCCGCAGATGATTTTCGCTTTTTCCGCCAGTTTAAAATCAATTTTTAAAATTTTGCCGATCTGCTCGGTTATTTTATTGCCGGACAACGGGATGCTCATGGTGAAAAGCAAGGTTTTTTCGGAATAAACCGTCATGCTGGTCCTTTGAGCGCCGATATCAATAATACCATAATTAGTCTTAGAGGCAGCTTTGAATTTATAGTGTTCTTCCGCCAATAAACTGCGGCAAATCGGCACTGATTCAACTTCCAGGGCGGAGAGCGGAATGCCGGTTTTATTGATCAAATCGGCGTATTGATTGACGATTTCTTTTGAACCGGCGCCGACCAAGACCTGTTTTGCCGAATTGGTTTCACTGATTATTTGCCAGTCGTAGTAAATTTCATCAAAACTGAACGGAATCTGTTTTTCCATTTCCGCCCGGAGCGTGGCTTCAAAATCGTTAGGCGATTTTTCCACCTCAATCAACTTAATAAAAGTTTTTGTTTCGGGCAGGCAGGCAACAATTTCAGTCGGACTGACGCGGCCGTATTTCGGTTTAGCAATCAACTGCTTGATCGCCAAGAGCACTTCCTGCTGATTCTTGATTACCCCGGCTTCAATCAGGCCTTTCGGCAAGTCCAGTCGGCTGATTGCCTGAATTTTTATCTTTTTTCCAAAACGGTTAAGTTGGAATAATTTCAAACTTAAATCGGATATATCCAGGCCGATTGGATAGGTTGAAGCGGAAACGTAAAACATATAGCTAACTGGATGGATTTATAAAAGCGGGAAGTTTATTACTAGACCTGTTGCTTAATAAGCTTCTACTGCAATTTCCGGATTTCGGTAAATTTTTCCAAAAATCTTTTCGCTAATATATCCATATTACTTCAAAGATTTTTGAAAAAATTTCCTCAAAATCTGAAAATTTCGTTACGAAGCTTATTAAGCAACAGGTCTATTGTAATTATATTATAACACCTTTGACCTTATTTTTCTTCCCAAGAGATAAAGGCATATTCGCCGGTGGTGGGATAGAAAGGCGGCGGGGAGTAGGTGACGTTCGGGTCGTAGATGGATTGAGTGTTAGTGTAGCCGTCAATTACGACGCCGCTGCCATTCACCCAACTCCAGGTCCATTGGAGATTCGTAATGATGCTGCCGTAAACCTCAATGTTGTTTTTTACTACCGCGCCATTGCGATAATAATTACGGAAAACTCGGCCATTTTGAGCAAGCATTACCGCGTCAATTGTCAGGTTGGTCGGAGCGTAGCGCGGCACTTTTATGTCCTTTTGCGCGATCAGCCCGAGCACGTGGTTGCCGTCTCGCGCCAAATAGCGCAAATTGTCGTTGATAAAGATTGTCCGCCGCTTGTTAATGTTATCGGGCAAGGTGGCCGCCGCTAAAGTCGCTCGGCCGTTAACCGTGCCATCAACCCAGACATCGCCATCTTCCACAAAAATAATGCCGTTGGCAGGGATGGAGCAATTTTGCGCGGCCGCCTGACCGTTGTATTGTTCCGCTATCGTTTCATAACCTTGCGGCCAGCGCCAATCGTTCCAGTCGCTGTTTTTCTGGTTCACACCGGCCGCTAAGCTGGTTACCTGCCTCGCATCAAAGGTGCCGTTAGCGTTAAAGGTAAGATGAAAGCCGTAATTTGAGCCGGTAACTTTGAATAAGCCGCAAGTGGAGCTGGCATTGGATTTCAAAGTATTCAGGTCCATGGTGATGCTCGCGAAATCAACGGTTGGAACCGGAAATTGCCAAAGGCTTGAATTAACCCCGGCGCCAAAAACGCCCGGGCACTCGCAATAATCCGGGCCGCTGACTACTCGCCAGGCGCAGGGCGCCTGGCAGGTGGCTTGGGTATTGCAGGCCAAACCGGCCGGGCAGGTGAAGGTCTGCCTGGCAGAAGCGATTACCGAATCGTTAGACCCGTCCATTCGCACGCCGCCGTTTGAATGAAGCTCGCCAACCACCGATTCAGTGTTGCCAAACCAAACATCGGAGTGAGTCAAAAAAGAGAAGTGCGCCAGCGAAGGAATGCCATAGCGCACCTCAACGCTGCGTTTGGTATTAGGATAATCGTCCAACCAACCGGTTGATTTCACCCGCACCATAGTGGATCCGGTCGGCGGCGGCGTGATTTCTAAACTGTATTTGCCGCTGATACCGCTGGACGGAGCAATAAAATTATGGATATATGGCCCATAAGGCGCGCCGCCGCCACCCGGGTCAGCGCCCGTTCCGTCCAGATAGTCGCTTTGCGCGTGTGCCAGATGCCAGCGATAATAATTCACCCCGGCCTCGGCTACATACAAGGCTTGTTGTTTTGCCACCAATTGATTGTAAAGCCGGCTGCGATAGACGCCTACCGTTGATAAACCGCCAGCGAGCACAATCAATAGAGAGGCAATTACCAGGACTAGCACTAAAATAAAACCGGACTGTTGTTTTTTTAATTTCATCAAATTTGTACAACTTACTTTAAAATATTAGTTTATATCAAATAAAAATAGTCAGTTGAAGCCAATAAACTGAAATTTCCTACGAATTAACGAATCCTTTCACGAATTTACAAATAACACTAAAACGTTAATTTCAATATTCGTTGTATTCGTAGCAGATTCGTAGATTTGTAGGGAAACAAAGGTTTTTAAACTGAATTTATGTTAATATCGGATAAAATAATTATAGTGCTTAAGTTTGGTTAGTTACAGATTATCTTTTAAATTTCTTATTTGAATATCGGTTTCCACCACATAATCACCCGGCGCGATCGCCGGAGTAACATTAATTTTTAATGATAGGTGGATCATCCGGATAGCGCTGGTAGAAGCGGTTGGATTTGAAATCAGATTATTGTTAGTGTCATAATACGAAAAAACGGGCGCGCTTTGGTTGTTTATATAATCAGCAATTTTGCTGACAGTTTCATTGCCTGACGGGTATGCTAAGGGCGAGCCGGTGGCTTTTGTTACGCCGCGGAATAAGGTTGAGCCGGTTAAATAATAGCGGATTTTTTCAGTATCACTGTCAGTATCCACATTGGAATAAAAAGTTAAATTTTGCGCCGTAGTTGAAGCAAAAGTATAATTACCGCTGGCAGCCGGCGCCGCTTCACGAATTTCTTTAGCTAATGGATCAAGCGCCTTTCTGGCGTTAGCCACGGCCGCATCCTGTTCATAACCGAAAGAGGTTGAGCGGAGGCCTTGTATAATAAAGTCAGCAGAAACGACAATCAAAAAAATAAATATTGCCATGACTACCATGATTTCAACCAGCGTAAAGCCGGACCTCTCGGGCGCGACAAAAAGCCTGCCGCTGACAGAATTATTTAATTTAGAAAAACCGTTCAAAAGATTTTTTTTTCTTGCTTGAATCAATTTTTTGATATTTGTAACATTAGTTATTGACGTATAAGATGACATCCAGAGTGCTGTTCGGAGCAAGATTAACCGGCAACGGCGGTTCAGCCATGATGATGGTATAAGTGGCGGCGGTGCCGGTCGCGATTAAATATGAATCCCACTCAAGATTATTCATTATAACGAGGCCGCTGCCGTCGGTGGTGACATTTTTGGTAAATTTATAAATAATCGGATTTTCACCGATGCGCTTGGCGCCGGTGACCACTAAGGGCAGGTTAGGGATGTTGGTGGCCGTGCCGTAGCTGTCAAATTCGGTGGCAAAAATATCCAAATTGTTGTTCCGGTCGTCCTGCCAGGTCGCGACCGGTTTGTCGGTCAGAGGATTGATGGTCAGGTCAGGGATGGATTGCGATGAATCATCGGCATTTATATTTACCCTGACGTCGGTTGCCCACAGTTTATTGCCGGCAGTATCCAGTTTTTGCGCGTAAATATCCTGGTTGCCGTTTCGCTCATCGGTCCAGGCGATAAAAATAACATCAGCGCTATTAATGGCGATGGTCGGACTGTTTTGGGTGGTGCTGCCGGTGTCGGAATTGATTCTCTGGTCGCTCGCCCAAAGCGGCGTGCCGCTGGCATTATAACTTTGGGCGAAGACGTCTTGATCGGCGTTTCTTTCATCAGCCCAGGTTAAATAAATCTTATTAAGGCTGTCCAGGGCGATATTCGGGCTGAATTGGTTTGCCGCGGACGCGGTATTAGCAAGCAAATCACCGCTCCAAACCCGGACGCCGCTTGAATTGAATTTGGCCCAATAAACATCCTGATTGCCGTTTCGCTCATCAGTCCAGGCAAAATACGCATTGCCGCTTAAATCCGTTCCGACCGCAGGATTAGTCTGTTCCGTGGCGCCGACGTCGGAATTAACCCTAAATTCATTCCAGGCGATTGAGTGATCGTTATGATATTTTAAAGCGTAAATGTCATTATTACCGTTACGATCGTCTTGCCAAACAACAATCAGATCGTTGCCTGAAAGCGCCAGACGCGGCTTCGTTTGGTCGGCCGGGTCGGCGGCGGTATCGATTTTTTTAGTGCCGCCCCAAAGATCGTTTCCGTTCGCAGCGGCCAACTTTACCAGATAAGAATCCTGGTTGCCGTTGGAATTGTCGTTCCAGGCGATATACAGCGCCGCGTTGTTGTTGTCAACCAGAATATCGGGCAGGATCTGATTATTGGCCGAGCCGATTACCTGGTCGCCGGACCATTGCGCCACCTTGCTGCTGTTATACTTTTGCGCGTAAATTTTTCCCGCGGAGCCGTTGCGATAGTCTTGCCAGACGACATAAGTGTTGCCGCTATTATCTATAGTCAATCTGGCATTAGTCTGGTTTTCTCCCGAGCTGTCGGTATTGATGATCCAGTTTTGCGGTAGGTTTTGATTGATGGTTTTTATCCGTAAGGTTGATAGGAGGTCAATGGCAAAGGAAATTTCTGTTTTCTGGTCATCCAGTACCGTGGCATTTACCTGGGTCGGATTTGGATTACCGGCCGTGCGAGCGGTGGTTGAGCTGGTAGAGTAGCCGGTTTTGCTAACGGTAATTTCATAACCCTCAATTGATTGCGGCGCTCCCGGAATCACTACAATTCCGCTGGTGGCCGTTTGATAATCAGCGTTAATAGCCGGGGCTAAGAGATTATTTTTTACATTTACATTAACTAAATTGACCGGCTGGCCGCTGGCATCAAAGACCGTAACAACCAAGGTGCCGCCGCCAGGATTGGTTTCCATGCCCCGCGGAGCAAGGTAAGAAAAGGTGGTGACCTGGCGAAAACCAAAAAATCCCGTCCAACTGACACGGATTCTGGCTGCCTTATAATCGGTCGACAGGAGGTCGTTGGGTGAGCCGCCTAAGGTGCCGTCAAAAGGGTCGTCAATAAATTGAATGACGGTATTAACATTGAAATTTCCCCGAGAGTCGCTCACCGTCTCATTATCGGGAATCGGTCCGTTGGGGATGCCGGCCGTTGTGCCTAAGCTGTTATACGGCAAGTTGTGAAGCCGTTCCATTTTTTGATTGGCAATCATAATCGCCGACATTTTGAATTTGTTTTCCTGGGCAATCTTTAAGGACTGCGTGATCAGACTGTAGATTGCTAAAAAAATTAGAACCACAATCGTGATTGAGACAATTACCTCAACCAAGGTAAATCCGGCTAATTTAAGTTTAATTATCTTTCCGATTTTTTCGGAATGATTTAACGGTATTAAGATGCTTTCCTCTTTTTTTCGCTTCATGATGGATAAATAATAGAACTATATGTTACTGTTTGTTTAATCTGATCAAATGCTCAAATGGAGGTGGTAACCGAGTACATTGGCATAATAATCGCCACCGCCATTGCCCCTACGCCGCCGCCAAGAATCAGAATCAACAGCGGTTCAATAATCGCCGGCAAATTTTGCATGATCTGGTCAACTTCATCCTCATAAAATTCGGCTAATTGCTGTAAAATATTATCCAGTTCACCGGTCTGCTCGCCAATTGCCACCATTTGCGTTACAATCGGCGGAAAAAGTTTAGGATAGGCGGAAATAACATCATAAATAGTGCCGCCCTTTTTAATTTTTTCCGCCATCTCAAGTATAGCCGCCCGATAATGCAGGTTGCCAAGCACGTTACCGGTGATTTGAAAACTTTTGATGATCATGATATCGGTTTTCAAGAGCGAACTGATGGTTCGGGCGAATTTAGCCAGGTTTATTTTCTTGATGATGGAACCGAAAATCGGCAAACGCAGAGTTATTGACTGGAAATAATATTTGCCGGCGTGCGTTGACAGGATTTTTATCATGGTCAAAACAAACAGGATTAAACCGACACTCCAATAAACTCCATGATTAACCAGACTATCGCTTACGTTGATTAAAATCTTGGTCGCCAGCGGTAGCTCTGAATTAAAATCTTTGAGCATGGCGGTAATTTGCGGCACCACGACTATCATCATAAAAATACCGATGCCGACCATGGCAAAGAGAATTACCAGCGGATAAGTTAACGCGCCCTTGACTCGGGAAAGCAGTTGGTGTTGTTTTTTCAGCTGAATATAGAGTTGCGCCAAAACGCTTTCCAATTTTCCGGAGACCTCGCCGGCATCCACCATATTGATAAACAGTTCGCCAAAAACAGCGAGATGCGGCCTAAGGCTATCGGTTAAAGTTTTGCCTTTTTCCACATTGCCGGCGACATCTTTCAAGATTTTTGCCAGCCGCCGACTTTCAGATTGTTTTGACAGAGTTTGGAGCGCAACCAACAACGACACCCCGGCTTTAAGCATCACCCCGAGATGCTGAACAAAAAAAAGCTTTTCCGCGGAGGGCACGCGGGAAAATCTTAAAAGAAAATCATTGATTTTGTCCATCGTGCTTAGAGCAGCTTCAACTGAAGCGGCTTGATTTGTTTTGTCGGCTACTCCTTTGGGAGCGGCAAAAGTTACGCTCATATGTTATTTCGCTAGCGCGAAAGCCCCGCTATCACCGCCGTTGATTGCGCCACCGCTTTAAGCGGGGTCCCGCCAAAGGCGGTGAGGATCCCGCCCTCTATATTAAATATAAGTGGCGGGACAAATGGGGCACATGCGAATATTATTCCTTCGTCACCCTTAAGATTTCCTCAATTGTGGTGATGCCGTTTTTGGCTTTGATGAAACCGTCTTCCACCATCGTAATCATATTTTGTTCCAGGGCCGCCTGCTTAATTTCAGTTACGGTCGCTTTTTTTAGAATCAGTTCGGAAATGTGCGGGGTCACCTCCAAAATTTCATAAATGCCGATCCGGCCGCGATAGCCGGTGTTGTCGCACTGTTTGCAGCCTTTGCCGCGGTAAAAGAGCAGGGAGCCGACATTTTGCTGGTGTTCAACGATTACTTTTTCGTTGACCATAGTTGCCATAACAGCTTTAAAATCTAATTGTTTTTGCAGATCCTCCTCCATTTTTTTATCAAGATTATAGCTTTGAATGCAGTTGAGGCAGATTTTTCTGACCAGACGCTGGGCGATTATCAAGTTGGTAGTGGTGGCAACAAGAAAGGAGGCGACGCCCATATCGGAAAGACGGGGCAGGGTGGTAACCGCGTCGTTGGTGTGAAGTGTAGAGAGCACCAGATGGCCGGTCATGGCGGCGTGAATGGCGATTTCCGCGGTTTCCTGGTCGCGGATTTCTCCGACCATTATGATGTCAGGATCTTGGCGCAAGAAGGCGCGCAGGCCCGTGGCGAAAGTGAAGCCGATTTTGGGATTGACCTGCGATTGATTGACATGCGACATCCGGTACTCAATCGGATCTTCAATGGTGGAAATGTTGACTTCCGGCGTGTTTAAGATATTTAAAATTGTATAAAGCGTCGTAGTTTTACCGGAGCCGGTCGGCCCGGTAACCAGAATCATGCCATGCGGTTTATTGATATTTCTTTTTAAAACCTCCAGGCTGCGTGGTTGCATCCCCAGCTGTTCCAGGGTTAGCACTTGCGCTTTTTCACGCAACAGGCGCATCACGATTTTTTCGCCGTCAAAGGTTGGAATAATAGATACGCGAAAAGAAACTTTGTATTCCTTATTGTTAATTTTAAAGCGGCCATCTTGCGGCAGTCGATGCTCATCAACTTTAAGATTGGCCAGAATTTTTATGCGCGCTGAAATTCCTTGCTGCACGTTTTTGGGCAGGGTCATCACATGGCGCAAAATTCCGTCAACCCGGTAGCGGACATTTATTTCATGCTCATCCGGCTCGATATGAATATCGGAGGCGTCCTCAAACACCGCGTATTCCAGGAGGGTATCAACAATGCGCACCACCGGCAGATCGGCGGCTAGTTTTTTCAGATCCTCATCGCTGGCCGCATCGCCGGAAATAACCGCAGTGTCGGTGTTGAGATAATCAAACTCCGCCTTGAGACTTTTATGGTACTGTTTTAAGCCATGATTTATGGCGTCAGGCGTGGTTAAAAAAATTTTCGGCTCCAACCCGGTTTTTTTTCTGATGAATTCAAACGTCTCCAAATCTTCCGGATCGGTTGTAGCCAGGTGTATTTCAGTTGAATTTGAATCAAAGGCGATCAAATTATGAGTTGAGGCGATCGGTTCGGGGATAGACAACAGCACATCCTTGCGGATACTCTGTTCTTTTAAGTTTATAAAGGGCACATTAAAATATTTAGCGGCGTTTTCATAAAGAGCTGACGGGCTTAAAATCTTTTTTTCAATTAGAAAGTCATCAATTCGTTTGCCGGAATCGACAGCCTCACTCGCGTATTTATCAAAATCAGCAGCTGTCAAAATATGATTTTCAACCAAAATGTCCCTGATCTGTTGGTTGTTTAGCATGGAATGATTTAAGATTAAATTTGTTATCGGTATAGATATTATTATAACATAAATTGAGAAATAATAAAAAGGCTGACAAATGGGTTGCACGGGCTGACTTAAAAATGCTGGTAAAATTCAACGCTTTTGTGGTAAAATAAATTACAAAAATGGGAATTAGCTGGTCAAAAATATTGAGCTATTATTATTTGGCAAAACAGCGGTTTGCCGCTTTTATTTTTACTCTAACCTCAGCTCTTTATTTTAAGCTATATCTGGCTGCGATTATTTTTGTAAATTTATTGACTTGGGCGCTGGCGATTATTATTAAGTATCAGTCAGCTGAAAGTACTTTGATTCTTCATTATAATGTTGATTTCGGCATAGATTATATCGCGGAAGTCTGGCTTATTTTTCTTTTGCCCTTAAGCGGTTTGATCATAAATTTAATCAACATCAGCTTGGTAAGTTTGCTATATAAATTTCGTCAGGAAAAGTTGGTTTTTCATCTGCTCTTTGCCGGCGCGCTGATAGTCAATCTGACTATTCTGGTCGCACTCTGCGCGCTCTATTTGATTAATTTCAGATAATGCTAATCTACAAATTACTATGCAAATGCCGCGAATTCAGTAGTAATGCTAACCTACAAATTAACATGCAAATACCGCAAATTGAATTCAATTTATTCGCGGCATACGCATAGAATTCGTAGATTCGCATTATATGCGGTTGTACATATGCTAATCTACAAATTAATAAAAAAATGCTGCAAATAATAAATTTCTAAATAATAATCATGGAAGAGTTTTACCTCATCAGAATTTTAGTATTATCCACTTTGGCTTTTGTTTTTGCTATGGCCTGGACGCCGCTTTTAACCAACTTTCTTTATAAATATAAATTGGGTAAAAGCATCAGAAACAGCGGCGACACGCCGATTTTTTCACAGCTTCACGCCGCTAAGGCCGGTACGCCGACCATGGGCGGGCTCTTAATTTGGGTGACGGTTTTGCTTTTTTCGGCAGGCTTTTATTATTTGGCGCAGGTTTTCCCGGAATCGGTTCTGGCTAAACTGAATTTTTTGTCGCGCAAAGAAACGCTGCTGCCTTTAGGCGCGCTGGTGGCGACCGCGCTGGTTGGCTGGCTGGATGATTGGCTTGATGTGCGCGGCAAGGGCGTGTTCGGCGGCGGCGGGTTAAAAGTCCGGTACCGCCTGCTGATTTATACCGCAATCGCGGCGATTGGGGCTTGGTGGTTTTATTATAAGTTGGATTGGGATGTATTTCATGTCCCCTTCGTCGGCAATTTCGAGTTAGGCTGGCCGTATATTTTAATTTTTATTTTTGTGATTGTGGCGACTGCTCATTCAGTCAATTTGGCTGACGGCCTGGACGGCTTGGCCGGCGGGGTGCTATTGACCAGCTTCGCCGCTTACGGCGTGATTGCCTTCGCGACCGAGCGTTATGACCTGGCGGCTTTTTGCGGCGTGATTGTCGGCGCGCTGTTGGCTTTTCTTTGGTTCAACATCAATCCGGCGCGTTTTTTTATGGGCGATACCGGCGCGATGAGCCTGGGCGTGACGCTCGGGGTCATTGCCATGCTGACCAACAGCGCTTTGATTTTGCCGATTATTGGTCTGGTCTTTATGCTGGAAACGGTTTCAGTCCTGATTCAGCTCATTTCCAAGAAACTGCGCGGCGGTAAAAAAGTTTTTCGCTCCTCGCCCTTCCATCATCATTTGGAGGCGATCGGCTGGCCCGAGCCGAAAATCGTCATGCGTTTTTGGGTGATCGCCGGTGTTTCCGCCAGCATCGGCCTGGTGATTTTTTTATTGGATAAAGCGTACTAAATGTAAAATGTAAAAATCAAAGTGCAAAGCTTGTCCTCGACTCCGATCGGGGATGACAATGAAAAAATAAAAAATTTTCAATAACATTTTTCATTTTAAATTGTCCCGCCACTTTAATTTATTTATTGAAGGCGGGATCCCGTCAAGGCGGTGATCATTTTGATTTTTACATTTTGATTTTTTCATTTACTATGAAGCTGAAACAAAAAATTGAGCGATTTTTTAATCGGCGCGCCGAACGCCACGAACCGGATAAAATATTATTATTTACTGTTGCGGGAATAATTTTATTCGGTCTGGTGATGCTCGTTAGCGCCTCCGGCGGCTATGCCTATACGCGCTATAATGACGGCTATTATTTTTTGAAGCACCAGTCGCTCGCGCTGTTGATCGGTCTTGGGCTCTACTGGCTGTTTTCTCGTCTGGATTATCATCGCTTGCGCAAATTTTCATTTTTGATGCTGGTCTTTTCAATTTTTTTGCTGGTATTGGTTTTTGTACCAGGTTTGGGTTCCGCTGCGAATTTTAAAGCCCGCAGTTGGATCAATATTTTTGGTTTTTCGCTTCAGCCATCCGAATTAGTTAAACTGACTTTTCTAATTTATCTGGCCGGTTGGCTGGAAGGCCGGAAACAGAAGCAGTTGGAAGATTTTTCTCAAGGACTGGCGCCGTTTTTGACGGTGCTCGCGGTGATTGCGTTGTTGATGCTTGCCCAACCTGATTTCGGCACTTTTGTCATTATCGGTTTCACCAGTCTGATTGCTTTTTATATCGCCGGCGGCAAACTTTCACATTTGCTCGGACTGGGTTTAATCTGTTTAGTGCTCTTAATGGGTGCGATGAAATTAAAACCGTATCAGCTGGATCGTTTTAATTGCTATCTGAATCCTAGTCAAAATTCAGACGCGGCTTGTTATCAAATAAACCAAGCGTTGATTGCCGTTGGCTCCGGCGGACTGTGGGGCAGGGGTTTTGGCGAATCAAGGCAAAAAATGATGTATCTGCCGGAGGTTAGCGGTGATTCAATTTTTGCTATAATTAGCGAAGAATTAGGCATAATATTTTCAGCCGCCCTGATTCTGGCATTTTTACTCTTGTTTTGGCGAGGCTGTCGCATCGCCATGCGAGCGCCCGATAATTTCGGCAAAGTGATGGCTATCGGCATCGTCACCTGGCTGACGGTTCAGGCATTGATCAATATCGGCGGCATGACTAATTTGATTCCAATGACCGGTGTGCCCTTGCCCTTTATCAGCTACGGCGGTTCGGCAATCCTCGCCGCCATGGCCGCGGTCGGGGTATTGGTGAACATCAGTAAGCAGACGAGGGTCGCATAACACATAACACATAACACATAACACATAACACATAACACATAACACATAACATAAAGCACTAGCTAGAAAATGAATAAGCAACAATATAAAATATTATTGACAGGCGGGGGGACCGGCGGGTCGGTCACGCCGCTGTTAGCTATCGCTGAAGCGTTGCGCGCGCGCAGCGAGGCGGGGGAGTATAATTTTTTGTGGATCGGCACGCGTGAAGGCATTGAGAAAGGCATGGTTGAAAAAGAGGGAATTATTTTTCGCGCGATTTCGGCCGGAAAATTACGGCGCTATTTTAGTTGGCAGAATTTTATTGATTCATTCTTTGTTATCGCGGGTTTTTTTCAATCTTTTGCTATTATTTTAAAATGGAAACCGAATTTGATTTTGAGCGCCGGCAGTTTTGTTGCCACGCCGGTCATTTTTGCCGGCTGGTTTTGCCGGGTACCGATAATCATCCATCAGCTGGATGTCCGTCCCGGTTTGTCCAACAAGCTGGCGACGCCATTTGCCAAGGTCGTCACCGTCACTTTTGAAAAATCGCTCGCGGCTTATGGCAAGAAAGCGGCTCTGACCGGTAACCCGATTCGTCCGCGCTTACTTGGTTTGTATAATGAGCATCGCGCAAAAATAAAATCGGATGATGAGTCGCTGCCGGTGGTTTTAGTGCTCGGGGGCGGCACCGGCGCGCAGTTCATAAACGAGCTGGTCGCAAAGAGCTTGAACCAGCTGACCGGATTTTGCGAGCTGATACATCTCACCGGCAAAAATAAGAGTATCGGCCAAACCGCCTCGGCCAATTATCAAAGTTATGAATTTTTAAATTTGGAAGAACTGGCCTGGGCTTATGCCGCTGCCGATATTGTTATCAGTCGCGCCGGCATCGGCACCTTGACCGAGCTTGCTTGTCTCGGCAAGCCGACAATTATTGTTCCCATCCCAGAGAGCCACCAGGAAGAAAATGCACAAATTTTTCATGAGGCTAGAGCCGCGATTGTACTTAAACAAAATGAGCTGACGCAGGAACTATTTGTTAAATTTATCGGTAAAATACTCTCCGATCAGCCATTAATTCAGGAACTTAGCGAGAATATCGGCCAATTAATAAATAAAGAAGCCAATAAACAAATATGTGAAATTGTGGATAAACTATTGAAAAACTAATGATAAGTTAAAATATTTTGGCTATTATTAAATAAAAAATATTTTTTGCTATAATACCCTTGACATTAAATCGAACAAGCGATATCCTGATCACATCGTCAAGTAAGGTTCTTGGCAAATGATCGCTTCGGCGATCAGCTATCACCCTGTCGAGAGACGGAGAAGCCCCGAAAGGTGGCGAAATCAATTTGGTGAGCGTGAGCTTGCCGAAAAGAGGTGAAAGCGGTTAAAACCGGATTAAGTGCAGGCGGATCCTTCGGGGTCAGGCTTGGTCGCTTCAGGCCAGCGAAAACTTATCCGGGGATAGGACGAAGCCAAGGTGATCGGCCTAGATCACAGGAACGTGAGTTCCGGCAACGGGACAAGCGTTGCGCCACAAGGTGCTTTATCCGGCTCGTCCAAAATGGTGTCGCGCTATCGTGAATGTGGTTGTGGGGCCTAAAAACCTCATCGACGGGAGCCTAAAAACTTCCAGCACAAACACGAACAGCACCTCCGTCAAGGAGGGACAACCAAACCACCAAGGCCAGAAAGACAGAGAGGGCTTCGATACGCAAGTGTCGGAGCCCTTTTCTAATTGATTGATGATTATAAGTGTTATCAAGCTAGTGTATGCTTGTAAGATTCTATTTGTTCAATTAAAATATCATATATAGATAAGATGGATTTAGCAAAAATGAAAAAAGTTTATATGATCGGCGTCAAGGGAGTGGGTATGACCATGCTGGCTCAATTTTTTGCTGGCAATAATATTGAGGTTGTCGGTTCTGATACGGCGGAGAAGTTTATGACCGATGAATCCTTGAGGCGCGTCGGCGTAAAAATTATTGAAAAGTTTGACGAGAGCAATATTCCCAAAGACGCGCAGCTGATCGTTTACTCAACCGCCTATAACGCCGAGCGAAACGTGGAGGTGGCGGCAGCGCTTGGCGGCAAAATCAGAACGTTGACTTACGCGCAAGCCATGGGCGAGGTGTTCAATCAAAAATATGGTATTGCCGTCGTTGGCAGTCATGGCAAGACCACTACTACCGCCTGGCTTGGTTTTGTTTTGGACCAGTGCGGCATCAAACCGAATGTGATGGTTGGCTCAATCGTGCCGCAATTTGACGGGCCATCGCTCGTGTCCAAGTCGGATATATTGATAATAGAAGCGGACGAATACCAAAACAAACTGCAATATTTCAATCCGCGAGCGGTTTTGTTGAACAACATTGATTACGACCATCCGGATTTTTTCCCGACCGTAGCAGAGTATGAAAGTGTGTTTATTGAGTTCATACAAAAGATCCCGCCCAAGGGCTTTTTAGTGGTTAATTACGATGACCCGGTCATCAGAAAGACCGCCGCGGTCAACTGCCGTGGTAAGGTGGTCAGTTACGCGATTAATGAGATTTCCTCCTTCGCCAAGGCTTCCTCCGTCGCTAAAGCTATGGAGGACAGGTCGGAGGACAAGGCGGATTATGTCGCTTATGATTTGAGAAGTTTTAATGGGGAGCAGTACTTCAAGGTGAAAATGAACAATAACTTGTCATCCTGGAGCGGAGCGGAGCGGAGCGATAGGATCTCAACTTCAAATCAGCAAACGCGGGATTCTATCGCCCCGACTAAAGCGTCGGGGCTCCAGAATGACAATAGTATTCTCGGTGATTTCAAAATAAAATTATTAGGCGAACACAACATTTCCAACGCGCTCGCGGTTATTGCCGCGTCAATTGAATTGGAGGCGCCGTTATCCGCTATCAGGGAGCACCTGGCTTTATTTACCGGCACCGCGCGGCGGATGCAAAAGTTAGGTGTGTATAATGGCGCTCTGATTTATGACGACTACGCCCACCATCCGGCCGAAATCAAGGCAACTCTGGCCGGCTGCCGCCAGCTTTACCCCCACACCCCTGGGGGTGTGGGGGTGTACCCAAAAAATAAATTGACCGTAGTATTCCACCCGCACACCTTCACCCGCACCAAGGTCCTTTTGGACGATTTTGCCAAGAGTTTCACCGACGCCGATCAAGTGATCGTGCTTGATATCTATGGCAGCGCCCGCGAACAGCAGGGCGGGGTGCACGCGAAAGATTTGGTTGAAAAAATTATCGCCAACGGGCACGGCAACGTAAAATATATCCCAAGCCTCAAAGAAGCGGAGGACTATCTGCGAAAAAACGTCGAGCGTGGTGAAGTCGTGGTTTTAATGGGAGCAGGCGATGTGTTTCGGGTGGGGGAGAATCTGCTCAAACAATGAAAAACGGAACGCGTGATTTGCGTTCCGTCGTCTGACTATTCGAAGTTCGCCTCCGTGAGCGTTTCGGTGGCCTTGAGGAAGAGCAGATTCTTTTTGCCGGTTATGATCCTTTTGCCGGCGATTTTATTCCGGAAGTCACTAGCGATGGTTTCCAAGGTGCTCCGGCTGTACAAGCCGGCTCGGCGAGTGATGCGAACCGCACCCGCCACATACAAAACACGCTTGTCCGCCATGTCAATCACGAAGAACCCGTCCTTGAGGATTTCTTGGCGCAACTTCCGCAACCCCAACAGCTCTTTGGCCAGCTTGCCGACCTTGGTTATTTCGCCAAGGCCGTTCTCTAAAAAATGCGAGATTTCGGGAAATTCCCGTTTCAACTCGGCGATCCTGGCCTCCATTAAGGTGTCCTCCTTAGTTTGATTGAATTTAATTTAGAATATTTCTGTTAATTTGTCAATAAAAATCGGTTTTGCAATAATTAGTATAGTGCAAAACCATAGAATAACATACAGCTGTAACGGCTGGCTAAAGTTTGCGTATTATTATATAAGCGGAGAATTAAATCTCCTCTTGTTTTTGTGTAAATAAATGAGTAAAAGTGAAGAAAAACAGCAAAAATTCTCTTTATCCGGTTTTTGGCTCCGTTTGTGGCAGTTGCTTCAACCTTCGCAAAAGCAGATTAAGCGGTTATTTATCTTGATAACCGTTGCTGAACTGTCGCAATTTATCGGCCCCTATCTTTTAAAGAGAATCATTGATTTGATCACCAATTTTCGCGTTGAACGATTGGCTGATTTGGGCTACCTGATTTTGGCGATGTTTATCGCCGATCAGGGCGTGTCATTTTTAAATTTTTTAACTGATCGCAATATTTTCAGAATTTTGGTTGAAGCCGAGAAGTATTTGCCGATTCAAGCTCAAGCAAAAATGGTTTTTTTGAGCTTGGGTTATCATGAAAAAGAAAATACCGGTAATAAAATTTCTAAAATCCAGCGCGGCGTTGATAAAATGATAAATTTGATGAGCAGTGTGCTTTGGGACGTCGGCCCGACTTTGATTCAGATAATTTTGACTACCGCCATCCTTTTTTTCGTAGATTGGCGCTTCGGCTTAATTTTCTGTTTCTTTGTGCCGCTGTTTGTGTTGTTGACTTTAAAATTAAACAAAGAAGTGTTTCCGGCGAGAAAATTGCGCCATGATAAATATGAAGAGGCGAGCGGCCAGATGGCGCAGGCAATCATCAATATCAATACGGTAAAATCATTCGTGCAGGAGGCGCGGGAAGTGAAGGAATTCAGCCAAACCAGAGAAATCATCAAGAAAACATCGTTGTTTGAATTTTTCAAAATGCTCCGGTATAACTTGGGGCGGAATTTGATCATTGATTTGGGCCGGATTTTTATGCTGCTGATCGGCGTCTTTTTGGTTTACCAAGGCCAGATTACTCTCGGCAGTTTAGTTTTTATTTTTACCATATCCGAAAAGGCGTTGTTTTCTCTTTATCGGATTTCACGGCTTTATGATCGCCTAATGGAGTCAAGCGAAGCGGTTGATCGTTTGAGCGAATTGACCAATGAAAAACCGGAGGTGGTAAATCGCCAAGGCGGCTTTAAACCGGAAAAACTGGTAGGCCAGATTGAGTTTAAAGAGGTTGATTTTACCTATAGCGGCGCCAAAATAAAGGCCCTGAATAAAGTCAGTCTTAAAATCAACTCCGATTGTGTAACCGCGTTGGTCGGCCCATCCGGCGGCGGCAAAACCACCCTTGCCCGCATGATTTATCGGCATTACGATCCGCGAAAGGGCGTAATAATGCTGGACGGAAAGAATCTGAAGGATTATGACCTATACTCCTACCGAAAGTTCATCGCGATCGTGCCGCAGGAGGTGGAGATATTCAATACCAGCGTCAGCAATAATATCGCCTATGCCAAACCGAATGCCGGTTTCAAAGAGATTGAAGCGGCGGCAAAGATTGCCAATGCCGAAGAGTTTATCAGATACTTGCCGAAAAAATACGACACGCTGGTGGGCGAGCGCGGCGTCAAATTATCCGGCGGCCAGCGCCAGCGCGTCGGCATCGCCCGGGCGATTTTAGCCAACCCGCGTATTCTCATCTTTGACGAGGCGACCTCAAATCTTGACTCTTATAGCGAAAAACTGATCCAGGAAGCGATAGAAAAAATCCGCAAGAATCGAACGATGATTATCATCGCCCATCGCCTTTCCACTATTCAACGCGCCGACAAGATTGTGGTTTTGGAAGACGGCAAAGTGGTTGAGCAGGGCAGCCATTTTGAACTAGCCCAGACCAAAGGCGGCCTTTATGCCAAATTATTGAGTTTACAGCAGCTTGGAGATGTAGTCTAAACCGGCAAACTAAAAATCCATCCGCCAAACAGATGGATTTTTAGTTTGTTTTTTGTTAAGATAAAGCTATATGGTCGAAGAAAAATGGCTAAAAATCGCTACGAGAAATTTGCCGTTTGTCAGAATGGTAATGATTTACCAAAGTTTTGCGCGACGGAGATTTGGTTGAAGTCGATGCAGTCAAGGGGGAAGTGAAGATAATAAGAAAAAAGTAATTTCATGACGCATATCAAAACGTTCAGCCAACTGTCGAAAAACGATGCGACAATCGCCGGCGGCAAGGGAGCTAGCTTAGGCGAAATGACCTGCCTTTTCGGCGGGCAAGCCCGGTCTAATCCCGTGCCGCCAGGCTTCGTAATTTTAGCTTCCGCTTTTGACAGATTTTTGCGGGAAGCAGATTTGAATTCGCGGGTTGAAGTTGAACTGAAAAAGGCGAAGCCGAAAGATTTTAATTCGGTTGACCGGGTCTCCAACAAAATTCGGACAATGATTCTTGAGGTTGAATTTCCGCAAGACTTGGCTTTGGAAATCCAGAAAGAATTTACCCGACTGAATGCACGCCTGGTGGCGGTGCGCAGTTCAGCTACGGCCGAGGATTCTTCTATAGCTTCTTGGGCTGGAGAGCTGGAATCTTATCTGAACACAAGCAAGAAAAATTTGCTCATAAACGTTAAAAAATGTTGGGCCTCGCTATTCATCCCACGTGCGATATTCTATCGTCTGGAAAAAAAGCTGGTCAGAACCAAGGTTTCGGTAGTGGTGCAGGCGATGATCCAGTCCGAAATTTCCGGCATTACTTTCACCGTTCATCCGGTAACCGAAGATAGAAACCAGATGATAATTGAAGCGGGCTGGGGCTTAGGCGAAGCGATTGTCGGCGGGCGCATTACTCCCGACACCTATGTAATCAGCAAAAAGACCGACAAAATCGTAGAAAAAAATATCAGTGTGCAGAAGATGATGATTGTTAAGAGCAAAGAGGGAACGATTGAAACGATTGTGCCGAAAGCCAAACAGGAAAAACAGAAGCTAGCCGATAAGCAAATTCTTGCATTAGCTAAGATTTGTTATAATATAGAAAAGCATTACGGCAAACCGCAAGATATTGAATGGGCATTCGAGCATGGCAAGTTTTATATCGTCCAATCAAGACCGATAACTACTTTAAATAGACTTGTTTCTTAATAATTTTTCGTAACGAGCAGTAGATAAATTATTATGAAGCAAGTCTAACAAATAATATGACAGAAAAAAATTTTAGTGCGGATGTCCGTCGCCATTCGTTCAAGCCTGCAAATATAGAAGATGAATCGGCGCAATATGCGGGCCTTGATAAGGAAAAAGGAGTTTTAGAAGCGAGAAGAGTCGGGGAGGAAATGAAAATTGTGGAAAATGCTCCCGCCGGTTCGCTGATTTTCATTGGCGGCGCTACGGAAGCGGCCAGAACCGTTTCAACGGCCGAACTCTATGGCGAGGGGCTGGAGCAAGCCAATAAAGATAAAGCCGACGTTTTGGTCCTGACGCGGGAAAAAATAAAATCTATTTCGCGCGATGCCGGCGGTTATAAAAAAGCCATTGAAGAAATCGCAAAAATCGTGAATGACAACCGTGACAAGAAAATCGTGGTTGATTTTCCGATGTTTATCAATGAATTATCCTTTGGCCGGCATTGGGGATTTTTTGAGAAAAAAAGCAAATCCTATTTTAATTATTTGATGAAGAAATATGATTTTGACGAAGATAAAGCATTCGCTGAATGGGTTGAGACCGGCGGTTTGACCGATGAAGAAGGCTTGCAGGGGCCGGATCCGGATCAAGTGGCAGACGAGTATCTGCGCGGACTGGAAAAATTGGAACAATTCGCCAGAAAGTACGCCAAAAACAGACCCATCACCATCGGCGCCGTGGGTCATCGTTGGGAGTTGGATGCTTTTATTGTAAAGCTGGCGACCGGCCGCGTGTCTTCTGAAAACTTTAAAAAAATCTGTGATAATAAATTGACCGCGGAAAACGAGGGGGTGCGTTTGGAAATAAAAAATGGGGAAGTCCGCATCTTCTATCGCGGCAAAGACTACACCCGTAAATTAAAACAAGATGCCGAAAAGAAAAGCTAAAATTCCCGTCTGGATAGACCAATACGCTTCATCGGTCAGGCGTTTTACTTTCAATCATGATCACGACCCCTTATCTCATCTGCCGTTCAACGCCTTCCGCTTTTATCCGTTATATTTTGATCTCTGGCTTGATAAGATTTATCGGGCGATTATGACTGCGGAGCGAAAAAAACATGGCAAAGACAGAATCATCAAAGCGATGCCATCTTACGGTTCATTAAAATATATTTTTTATACCCTGGTGAATATGGCTGCATATCTCGATTATGATCCGAAAAAAGCAAAAGCGGTTTTCGATTTTTTCGTAAAGATAATGCAGGCGACATCGGCAGATAAAAATATCTTTAACGAGCATAAAAATATTTTAAGAACCCGGCATCAGCTGAAACCGATAATTGCCGGATTGAAAAAGGTATCCGGGGAACAAGAAAAAAAGACGATTGCAAAATTTGCCGGTGTCTTGGCCATGTATAACCACGCTTTATATAATGATTTTTCAACCGAATTCGGTTACTCTATTGAGGGGCCTTATCAATTGAGTGCTCATGAACAATTGCTGATACGCCATTTCCCCCAACTCAATCCCGGGGAGTTGTGGCCGTCGCTTGCCGGAGCAAGGCCATCAAGCGTTATAATTTACTCAATCTATAGAGAGATCAAATTAAGAATGAGATTTGTTACGACCCACCTGATCACTAAAGATAATTATCAGGATAAATTAACCGGATATTCGGTCATTATAAATAATAAACAAGAGTTAAACAGCGATAAGCTGGTTTCACTCGCGGCAGAAATAGCCGAGAGGACGGCGCGTATTTACCTGGAGCAAAAAAAATTAAATTTTGAGCAGACAAAGATTAAATTTCTGTCGCAACAAGGCTACGAGTTAAAGGGCTTATTCGATCTGGTTGGATTGGATTGGCGTCCGGATCATAAATTGTTAAGCAGGGTAAGAAATAAAAAACTCAAGTCGGGAGGGATAATCAAGATAAGTTTTCCGGCCGACCAGAAAGAATATGAGGATTACGTCGGCGTGAGTTATCTCAAAAAAGTTTATGTCTAAGATTATCAAAGGAATCATTGCCAACAAGGGCAAGGCGACGGGCAGAGCAATGATAATAAAAAGTCCGAAAGATTTCAAGAAATTTGTTGATGGCGATATTCTGGTCGCCCGCTTTACTGATCCGTCATATGTGGCAGTGATAATCAAAGCGGCGGCAATCGTTACCGACAGGGGCGGGATAACCTCCCATCCGGCAATTATCGCCAGAGAATTTAACCTGCCTTGCATTGTCGGAACGAAAAACGCCAGCGCCGTTATCCGAAACGGGGATATGATTGAGGTTAATGCTAATAAAGGTTATGTAAAAATAATAAAATGATTGAGCAGCAAATCAAACAGAATATGCCCCTCGCTCCGCTGACCACCTTCAAAATAGGCGGTCCGGCTAAGTATTTTATAGACGTGACTGCTCCCGAGGATTTAGTTGAAGCAGTGGCTTGGGCCAAGCAAAATAACGAAAAATATTTCATTTTAGGCGGCGGTTCAAATCTGTTGGTTTCCGATAAAGGCTATAACGGCCTCATTATAAAAAATAGCTGTACCTTGCTTGAATGGCGTGAAACTGAGGCAAAGGTTGAATCGGGAGTGATTTTTGCCAGATTAGTCATGGAAGCCGCCGAAAAAGGCCTGGCCGGCCTGGAATGGGCAGCCGGTATACCGGGTACTGTCGGGGGTGCTATCCGGGGTAATTCAGGTGCTCACGGCTCTTCAATCCAACATAATATTACCAGTGTTTCAGTCCTTGATCCGGAATCGAATATTGTAAAAGATTATACTCCGGATGAATGTAAATTCGCTTATCGTCATAGTATTTTTAAAGAAAAAAAATTATTGGTATTAGGTGCGATAATCAAACTGCAGAACGGTAAGACTGAAGACATAAAACAAACGATGACCGGTTATCTTGCAAAGAGGGCGGAAATTCATCCAAAAGATCCGAATGCGGGCAGTGTTTTTAAAAATTTCAACCTCGAGCAACTCAAGGAGGCCAATCCAGCATTGGCGGTAAACGCTGAAAAAGAAGGTGCGGTGCGCGGCGGGCGCATTAGTTCAGGCTGGATTATCAGCAGTTTAGGACTCAAAGGGAAAAAGATCGGTGGAGCGATAATCAGCTATGAACACGGTAACTTTATCGTCAATACCGGCGGTGCGACCGCCGAAGATGTGCTGGTTTTAATGAGTCTGGTCAAACAAAAAGTTCGGGTTGAATTAAAACTGCAATTGGAAAATGAAATAGAGTACTTGGATTTTTAGATATCTACGAATTACAAATCTGATACAAATTTACGAATATTTAATTTATAATACACTACCATTTGGTAGTTTTTTATTTATATTTAGCCATTATTTTGAAAAACATATTTTAATACCCAATTAACATTGGTAAAAGTGAATTCGTAAATTTGCAACTGATTCGTAATTTCGTAGATGGGCTATTGACTATTGCAATTCTTTGTGCTATATTATTGAAGCTAAAATATTATTAGCAAGAATCGTCAACTTTGGATCAAGCGGTTTGACGATTTATCTTTTTTGTGAAAAATATAAATTTATAAATCATAGATTGCGCTTGTCCGATTTTTAGCTGACTTCTTATGCAAAATGAATACACCCAAAACGAGGGGGGCGAAAAAAAATCCATTTTGGATCAGATTATTTCCAATCACCAGGCGGAAGAAGTGGCTAATCTTGACGCGGTTGAGATTATCCAGAATCTGTTTGGCGAATTAAACGAACGCGAGCGCGATGTGCTCACTCGCCGTTTTGGCCTGAATGGCAAAGAAAAGGAAACGTTGGAGGGCATTGGCAATGTGCATAAGCTTACTCGGGAGCGGATTCGCCAGATTGAAACTGCCGCGGTAAAAAAATTACGCCAGCTTAAACGCGCCGAAAATTATGTGGCCGGACTCAAGCGAGTGATTAATCAGCTCCTGGAAGAACATGGCGGCTTAATGGAAAAGGAATATTTACTCAATAATTTGGTAAATTTTTCCGCCGGCGGTTATCGCGGACGCGATGGCGATCTACACACCCATAAGAATAACCTGGATTTTTTGATTTCCAAACTATTGCATGATCATTTTGAAGAGGTTAATAGCCATACATATTTTAAACCGAGCTTTAAATTAAAACATCAGATCTTGGATCATTTGGAAGCGCTAGCAGTTGAACTCTTAGATAAAATCAAGGAAGCAAAAACAATATTTCGGACTGACGAGTTGTTTGATCTGACCGGTAATTTGGAAAGTTACCGGACGAATAAAGAAAAATTCAACACCCCGAACAATCTTAATATTTCCAATGTGCTAAAAAACGAATTGTTTGAAGAGCAAGCCGATCTGGTTAACGCGAATAAGCCGATTTACTCTTTGCTCCAGGCGGCAAAACATATTGATCAGAATAAATTCGGCCATTGGGGCCTTTTCGATTGGCGTGAAATCAAACCGAAAACCATCAATGACAAGATTTATTTAGTGCTCAAGAATCATGGCAAGCCGATGCATTTTACGGATATTACGAATCGCATCAATGAAATTAATTTTGACGGCAAGAAGGCTAACGCCGCGACTGTGCACAATGAATTGATTTTGGATAAAAAATATATTCTGGTCGGTCGCGGACTGTATAGCCTGAAAGAATGGGGCTATCAGAAGGGTACCGTCGCCGAGGTGATTGAAGAAATTCTTAAACAAGCCGATAACGAACTGACTCGGGATGAAATTATTGACAAGGTGATGGCACAGCGATTGGTGAAACGAGCAACCATTATTTTAGCATTAATGAACCGCGATAAATTTGAAAAAACAGGCGGTAAATACAAGATAAAGGTTAACGGCTAAAACCAAACCAACATAATATCAATAAGGGTCGTCGTCAGACGGCCTTTATTTTGTTAAAAGCTGAAAATATGGTAAAATATATTAAGTAAATAGTTCTAAAAGAGGAGACTCATGGAGATAACAATAAATCTTGACGCTTTTAATAATTTTCTGGCTTTGCCGCCCGATCAGATGCTTTGGCAAATGATTTGGACGATTGGCTGGATTCCGATTGCCATCACTTTTCTTTGGGGTTTTTGGCAGATTTGGATAGAGTACATCCGGGATAAATGGGGGGATACGCAAAAATTTATTTTTCTGGCGATTGATATTCCGCGCAACAATGAGCAGTCGCCGCGGGCGGTGGAAAATTTGTTTTCTTATCTGGCTGGCGCTCATGGAACCCTGAATCTGATTGACAAATACTGGGACGGTAAATTTCAGCTAAGCTTCAGCCTGGAAATCGTCAGTATCGGCGGCTATACCCAGTTTGTAATCCGCACGCCGGAGCAGTTTCGAGATTTGGTGGAATCGGCAATTTATTCGCAATATCCGGACGCGGAAATAACCGAAGTGGAAGATTACACCACCGAGATTCCGTCCGTCTATCCGAATGACGAGTATGATGTCTGGGGAGCGGAATTTATCCAGGCGAACAACCCGGCGTATCCGATTAGAACCTACGAGGATTTCGAACATATTTTTGGCCCGCCGGAAAAGAATTTTCGCGATCCGATGGCCAGCCTGATGGATCTTTGTTCAAGTTTACACGAAGGGGAGCAGCTGTGGTATCAAATCATCGTCCGGCCGATCGGTTTTGATTGGATAACCATCGGTGAAAAAGAAATTTCAAAAATTATCGGAGAAAAAGTAAAAAGTAAAGAAAATATTTTTGAAAAAATGCTCAATGGTTTTTTTGGCTTGCTTGGAGATGCAACCGGCATATTTATCATGCCGCAGGCGGCCGCGGTGGAAGAAAAACAGTCGTTCAATATGCTGGGTTTGAAACCGGTGCAGAAAAAGCAAATTGAGGCGATTCAGGATAAGGTTTCCAAGCTTGGCTTTGAAGCTAAGATTCGCATGGTCTATGTAGCCAAAAAAGAGGTAATAAACAGAAAGAAAGTGGTAAATGGTTTTGTCGGTTATATCAAGCAGTTTGCCTACAATGATTTGAACAACATCAAACCGGATATGAAACATACTGCCACCACCACCGACTATTTATTCAAGGAGTCTCGCTTAAATTTCAAAAAGAGGAACATTGTCAGAAAATACAAAGCCCGTTCCACGCTCGGCTGGGCAATAAAAGTATATAATATTCAAGAGCTCGCCACTATTTGGCACTTCCCGATTGAAAGCGTGGTGCGCGCGCCGTTGATTCAGAAAGCGCCCGGCCGTAAGGCTGAACCGCCGATGTCCCTGCCGATGGCGCAGGAAGCCATTCGCCCGGACGAAGAGTCGGATTCTATTTTCAAGCGAGTGGAGGACATCCGCTCCCAGCCGGCTGATTTGGGACCTCCGCCTGAAGCCGACTCAATTTTTGAAACCAAGGCAGGCGAGGGTTTCGCTCGGCCGCCCGAGAATTTGCCCTTTGTTTAGCTAACGCGAATAATTCCAATCGAGCAGGATGTTGATCGTCAATATAAATTAATTTTAACAAACTGAAATGGCAGAGGATAACAACGACCAAGTAACAGCTTTTGGCGTAACCACCTTCCGCAATCGGGAGCGGCGTTTTGGCATTAAAACCGACGATCGCCGCCGGCATATGTATTTCATCGGCAAGACCGGCATGGGCAAGTCCACCATTTTGGAAAATATGATCGTGGAGGACATTCGCGCCGGCCGCGGCGTCGCCGTGGTTGATCCGCATGGCGATCTGGCGGAAAAAATTATTAATTATATTCCGACCAATCGCATTAACGATGTGATTTACTTCAATCCGGCGGATTTGGATTATCCGATTGCTTTCAATGTGGTGGAACAGGTTGAACCGCATCTGCGCCATCTGGTCGCCTCCGGCTTAATCGGCGTTTTCCAGAAACTTTGGGCGGATTCCTGGGGACCGCGCCTGGAGTATATTTTGCGCAACGCCATTTTGGCGATTTTGGATTACCCCGGCTCAACTTTGCTTGCCGTAACCCGCATGCTGTCGGACAAAAAATTCCGCAAAAAGGTAGTGGATAAAATACAGGATCCGGTGGTCAAGGCCTTTTGGGTGAATGAGTTCGCCAGCTACGCGGACAAGTTCGCCTCCGAGGCGGTTTCGCCAATCCAAAATAAGGTCGGTCAGTTTTTATCCAGTTCGCTGATCAGGAATATTGTCGGCCAGGTCAAGTCCTCAATCAACATCCGTGAGGTCATGGACGAGCAAAAAATTCTGATTCTAAATTTGAGCAAAGGCCGGATCGGCGAAGACAACTCCTCGCTACTGGGCGCGATGCTGATTACTAAAATTCAATTGGCCGCCATGAGCCGCGTGGACATTTCGGAGCGCGAACGAAAAGATTTCTATCTTTATATTGATGAATTCCAGAATTTTACCACCGATAGTTTCGCCAACATTCTCTCCGAAGCGCGCAAGTATCGCTTGAATCTGATTATGGCGCACCAGTATATTGAACAGCTCGGGGAAACGGTCAAGCCGGCGGTTTTTGGCAATGTCGGCACGATGATAGTTTTCCGAGTCGGCGCGGCCGACGCGGAGGAATTGGTGCTGGAATTCACCCCGACTTTTGTTGAAGACGATATTGTGAATCTCGCCAAATATGAGTTTTATATAAAATTAATGATTGACGGCATCGCCTCCAGCCCCTTTTCCGGCCGCGGTTTACCGCCCTTGTCTGACGCGGAAAAGACCGGCAATACCGAGAAGGTGATCAAGGTAACGCGCGAGCGTTATGCCAAAAGCCGCGAGGTGGTTGAAGAAAAAATTATGCGCTGGCACGAAATTGATGAAGACGAGGCGAGCGGCAGTCAAAAGCCGGCGGCCAAAGATAATCTTGGCGCAACCATTTGGCCGGCCGGCCGGCCGCCGCGTTCAGAGGGCAAGGCCAACCAGCCAGACAGGCCGAACCAGCTTCGGAGCAAGGAACCGGAGCCGCTTCGTCAGGTTCAAAAAACCGAGAAGTCAAAAGCGCCGCAGCCAATGCAGGCGGCGGAAAGAAAAAATGAAACGCCGCCGAGCTCCGGCCGCCAACCAAGGCCTTTGGTAAATCGAGCGGCTGACAGCAGGGCGGAAGAGAGAAGAAAGGATGAAAGAAAAACTGCAGATTCGCTGTATCGTTTTGATGTATTGTGTTCGCGTTGCGGCCGGGCCGCGAAGGTTTCTTTCCAGCCGGACGGCCAACGGCCGGTTTATTGCAAAGATTGCTTGAACTTATTGCGGGAAGAAAAAAACAGAGAAACCGAAGCAAGAAAGCAGGCCAAGCAGGAAGAACTGAAAAAAATCGAAGCAGAAACCTCTAAGAACCAAAATATCGGTCCGGACGCAGAAGGTTTTGTCTCGTTAAAAAGTTTTGTCAATCGGCAATCCGCCCAGGCAGAACCGCCGGCATCAAATACGCCCAAACCAACCGGGGAAGCAGGAGAGTTGAATAACGGCGAAGAAATCAATTTTGAATAATAGACCTGTTGCTTAATAAGCTCTTACTGCAATTTCCAGATTCCTGCCCGCAAAGCTTCGCTTGCGATAGCAGGCGGGTCGGTAAATTTTTACAATCCCGCCTTCCTTATAAAATAATAGTGGCGGGACCGCAAAATCTGAAAATTTCGTCACAAAGCTTATTAAGCAACAGGTCTAATCATTGATTAAGCGAATAAGAACGGCAGGCATTGCTTTTTTCGCTTTTAGCTGTTATTTTATAAAAGTTCATTCAGGTTGGCTCCGCGCCAACCTTTTATTTATTCGTATGCGCTACATCAACGATTCAATTTACGGCACGGATAATTTTTTTCAAGGCAATAATTGGTTTTATCAGATTAAAATCGGCGACTATCAGCTGGCGACTGTTTTTTTTAATTTATTTTTGATTTTGATTCCGCTGGCCATCTACGCTCTGCTTATCCGGTATTGGCGGCGTACTCGCTTCATTAAGCCGGCGCAGAAAATATTAGCAGGCTTAGCCTTTTTCTTTTGGCTGATTTTTATCCCGAATACCGCGTATGTGATCAGCGAGGTCAGACACTTGCTGAATTATTGCCCGACCGCCGCCGCCTTCAAGGTCTGCGAGCAGGGGGCCTGGGTAATCCTGTTCTTTTTTACCTACGCCACGATCGGCTTGATTTCCTATTACTATCTGCTGGCCGCAATGCGCCGGCTGATTGAAAATATTTTTGGTAAAAAAATCGCTCAAGTTTTTGTGATTGCGGTTATTCCGACGATTGCTCTTGGCATGTTATTGGGACTCCTAAATCGTTGGAACAGCTGGGAATTATTCATTTATCCGCTGGATTTATTTAATACTTTAATAACTTATATCAGCTATCCGCAAAATTTTTATAATTGGCTGATTTTTAGCGGCTTTCTATATCTTTTTTATTTTGGCGGTAATTATTTATTCAAAGATTGGGGAGATAAGTCATAGCATCTATGGATTATTTAAAAATTGGCCGGGCCGAAGATCTGACCGGCCGAGACAAAACATTTTATCGTTTGCTGGAAATTCTGCCCGCGGCTCTATCCTGGTCAACCTTGCTGTTCTTGCTGATTTTTTCCTATTTTCGTCCAGAATGGGTGGCTTATTTTATCATCGCCTTTGACGTTTATTGGTTGTTGCTGGTTTTGTATTTAAGCATTCACTTGATAGTGAGTTATCGCAAGCTTAAAAATAATCTAAAAATAAATTGGCATAAGAAGTTGATTGAATTACAGCCAAGCCTGGGCCGTCCCGATTGGCAAGCGCTTTGGCATTTAGTGATTCTACCGACCTATAATGAAAGCTTAGAGGTGATTCGCCCGAGTTTCCAGGCTCTGACGCGCGATGGCTATCCGTTGGAGCGGATGATTGTGGTGCTGGCAACCGAAGAGCGGGGCGGCGCGGAGGCGCGCACCAGGGCCGAGCAAATCGAGATTGAGTTCGGCAATAAGTTTGGCCGCTTTTTGATTACTGTCCACCCGGACGGCATTGAAGGCGAGCTCAAAGGCAAGGGCGCGAATCAGGCGTGGGCGGCGCGCGAAGCGAAGGAAAAGATTATTGATTCAATGCACCTTAATTACGACAACATCTTGGTAAGTGTATTTGATATAGATACGGAGGCGACGCCCGGTTACTTCTCGGCGCTAACCTATAAATTTTTGACCGTGGAGAACCCATATCGAGCTAGCTATCAACCTGTGCCCGTGTATTTTAATAATATCTGGCAGGCGCCGTTCTTTTCCAGAGTGGCGGCGGCTTCGAACACCTTCTGGCAGATGATGCAACAGATCAGGCAGGAAAAACTCGCGACTTATTCATCGCATTCTATGACTTGGCGGGCGCTTACGGATATCGGTTTTTGGTCAACCAACATGGTAAGCGAAGATTCACGCGTATTTTGGCACTGTTATTGTTATTATAAAGGTGATTATCGCGTTGAGCCGCTGAATTTTTCGGTATCAATGGATGTGACCATGGACGAAACTTTTTTAAAGACGGCCAAAAGTTTATACAAACAACAAAGGCGCTGGGGCTGGGGCGTGGAGAACGCGCCATATTTGATTTTTAATTACATCAAAGCGCGCAAGTTCATGCCAACGGGCAAAACATTGAGGCTTATTTTTGTGCAACTTTACGGTTTTCACTCCTGGGCGACCAACGCGCTGATTATTGGCGTGATCGGTTGGATGCCGATGATACTCGGCGGCGACAGGTTTAATGTTACGGTTTTATCCGGCAATTTGCCCTATATAACGCGCAGTTTAATGATCTTCGCGATGGTTGGCTTGGTTATTTCCGCGGTAGTCTCTACTTTGCTCTTGCCGAAAAAACCGGCAAATTACGGTTTTGGCAAAAGCCTGGCGATGATCGTCCAGTGGCTTGTTTTGCCGATTTCCATTATTATTTTCGGTTCCATTCCGGGCTTGGACGCGCAAACTCGGCTGGCAAGCGGCCGCCATCTTGGTTTTTGGGTAACACCGAAAGCGCGCTTAAAAACTGAATCAGCGGTTTAATTATCGAGCGAATTATTGTTAATCAAAAAAGCGCTTTGGCGCTTTTTTAAATTAATCTAGAATGTGTTATAATATAGATTAATATCTAGTATGCGGACTACAGGGAAAAAAAATAATTTTTCGCGCAATTTTTTATTTAATGAAAAAATTTTGACGGTTTTTTTACTCGTTATCATTATTTTATTATCTATTCCGCTTTATAATAATTTTCATCGCCGGCAAAAAATAAACAGAGAAATCAGCGATCTGGAGGCAGAGATCAAACAAGCAGAAAATAAGAATACGGATCTGCAGAAATTAATCAAATATTTGGAGTCCGATCAGTTTGTAGAGGAACAGGCCAGGCTGAATTTAAATATGAAAAAACCGGGTGAATCGGTCGCGGTGGTTAAAAATTCGTCCGAGGCGGCGACAAAAGATGGCGCCCAGCAGATAATTTCATCAACTCTTCCGGAAGCGGGCGTTGCCACCACGGCCGGTTACGCCTCAAGCTGGTGGCGTTATTTTTTTAAATAATTAAAATTAGGAAGAAGTTATGCCGGAACTGGTGGGTGATATAAAAAAAATAGATCAAGATAAAATCAAGGAGGGTCGAGAAATCCTGCTTAAGTATTTGGCTGAGGTTGATCAAAAAACAGACGGCAAGGTTAAACTGTCGGAAAAAAAATCCCTGGACAGCTTGTCTTCAAAACCGGCTGAAGTAAAATTACCTCCAGTGCCGCCGATTACAGCGAGACCGGTTGAGGCAAAAATCGATTTTGTTAAAGATTTTAAAACGGCGGAGTCAAAATTAAATAAACCGATTACTGAAATTATTCACGAGGCGATGGTTAAACCGGTGCCGGAGCATCCGCGGGCAGATAATTCTTTCGCGCCAAAAAAAATTATCGTACCGGCGATAAAAAAAATAAGCAAAAAAAAGCGGGCGAAAATTGAGCGGGCGAAGAATGAAGCTAAAGAAAAAAAAGTCGCGGCAGCACTTAATTTTTTGGGCAGAATAACCTTTAAATTTTTATCAGCTGTTACTGTTATCGTGATTGTTTATTTCGTTTTTTGTCTTTCGTTATATACTTTTAGTTTTGATAACGGAGTCTCGCGGTTGATTACCGGAATTTTTCCGGTACCCGCCTTCATTACGCAGTACGGCGCGGTAAATTATTATGATTATTTGGATGCCAAAATTGCGGTAATCAATGAACAGAAAGACAGCGACCGAGCGCTTGGTGAGGTGCTTGCATCCATTGAAGCGCGAGAAAAACTGATCAAACGTCAAATTTTGACCGGCTTGGCAAAAAATTATGGCCTCTCCACCGGCTCGCTTGATTCTCCGGATGCCGAGCTCGCCCTTAATAATAAATTGGCCCTGCTGATTGTCTCCGACCCGTCAATCAATAAAGATAATTTGCGCAAACTAAGGGCCATAAAAAGCACTTTGCTGGGCGGCGCCGATTTCACTTTAGCCGCCGCCAGTTTTGGTTTGCAGGCAAAAATTGAATATTTTACCTCCGAATCCCTTAAAGAAAAATTCGGCCAAAAAGCGCTGGAACTTGCCGCCAGCTCCACCATTGAAACAACCAGCGTCAAGCAGGGCTATTATGTTTTCCAGTTTTATAATCAACAAGACGGCTTGACCGGCTTTAGATTTATTTTCGTTCCTGCCACCACTCTGGAGATGATTATTGCAGACAAATTCAAAGCGGCGAATCTGATAATTTTGGCCAATTAAAAAAACAAACAATTTGAGAGCGTTGAATAATTATGAAACGCTCTCATCCTGAGTCCCTCAATGCTTCGGGATAAACTCCGCGAGGGATCTCTTAAAGTTAAAATTCAGAGTAACTGCTTGTGCAAGAGAAGAGTTGTTTAATTATTCAACAGTCTAAATTTATATATGCGGTTATCAACCCCGTTAGAAATTTTTATGTGGATAACTAAAAACAATAGAAACGACCAAGTTTTTAAGCAAAAATCAAAAATTTTTGGTAATTTCAGATTTCTAACGGGGTTAAAATTCTTGCCCCATAGTTCCGCCAGCCGGCGGATACTTCGGGGTTTATTAGTATCAGTTTTAATCATCGGCTGGATTTTTTCCGGCTGGCCGGAGGTTTTGAATACTTCAACGCTGTTTAGGACAGGTTTCCCGCCGAGGATTCAACAGGTTCGCGCCGCAACAGCCGGGCCGAGTTTTCCTACAAGCGGCGTTAACGATACGTCTATAGGCGTAACCGCCTGGACGGCTCCCGGCAACGTGACCGCTTCTGACAATACGAGCGCCACAGTCGCTCTTGCTAAAAACACTGGCGTGAGCCAAGCAATCAAAGCTACCGGTTTTGGATTTTCTATTCCCGCCGACGCGTGGATTGATGGTATCACCGTGGAATGGGAGAAAAGCGACGACCTGGATGGCGGTGCTGGTGAGACGAGAGACAATGCCGTACGTATAGTGAAAAACGGTACAATCGGCGCTACTGATAATTCGAACGTTAGCAACTGGACAATAACGGATACTTTTGTCAGTTATGGCGGGGTATCCAACTTATGGGGCGAAACATGGACAGCTACCGATATTAATAGTTCTACCTTTGGCGCCGCTATTTCTGGAAAAAACGTAAAAATTAGCGGTGGCGGCGCGGCAACTACTGGGTCTGTAGATTCGGTAAGAATCACTGTTACTTATACTCTTCCTACCTACACGCAATCCGCTTATAAATTATTTAATAATTTAGATTCCACTGACGTGGGAACCTCGCTCGCGGTACAAGATACTGCGGCGACTTTGGGCTCAACCGGCGTGGCGTTTCGCTTAAGGATGCTTTTGCATATTGGGGCCGCCCAGCTTGGTATCTCCGGTCAAGCATTTAAACTTCAATTTGTTGGTAAAGGTACTGGCACTTGCGCCGCGCCAACGGGCGGGACGCCCGCGTCTTATACTGATGTTGCTCCGACAACGGTGATTGCCTATAAAGATAACGCGACGCCGGCTGACGGCGCGACCTTGACTGCCAACGCTAACGACCCCACACACGGTGCAGATGCGACTTCAACTCAAACTTATGAGGAATTAAATAATTTTACCAACACGGTCGCGGCAATTCCTGCGGGCCAAGACGGCGAATGGGATTTCTCGCTGTTTGACAACGGCGCCGCGGCAAGCACCGCCTATTGTTTCCGGGTCGTTAAATCCGACGGTGCGGTGATAAATACATATAGTGTTATTCCGGAGATTACCACGGCCGCATTTGTTTCCATTTCCGTGTCTGTGAGCGACGGCGTTATAACTTATGGCACAATGGTGGCCGGTACTTCAACCACTACGATTAACTTAACTGACACTCAAACTTTAACCAACGATGGAAATGTTACGGAAATTTTCAATATTATGGGACAGAATACCGCCTGTCCGTGGACTTTGGCGGCGACCGCGGGGACCGACCAATATGTCCATGAGTTTTGCAAAAAAACCGATGTTTCCTGCGCCAGCCCGCCGACAAATTATACGGCTTTAACCACTGGCTATCAGACACTCTATACCGGCGTTGCCGCGAGCACGACCAGACAGCTTGATTTGCGCCTTACGGTTCCGACCACCAGCACTTGTTTTACCTCGCAGGCAGTTGATGTTACAATACAAGCGACGCAGTAATCACATAACACGAGACACATAACACGTAACACGTAACACATAACATATAACACATAACACGAGACATTGAACCGTGATACGTGATACTCGTATGTTGAAATCGTTGTAAATTTGTGGTAGAATTAAATCATGAAAAACTGGTCTACTGATACCTCGGAGTTGCAAAAAAATATGGAAAAATTCTCCATTTGGCGCCTTGAGCAGCTTATTAATTTTGGCTTGGGAGAAGAAAAAATTGATCGTGATGAATTAAAGAAGTATTGGGATGTAATAAATATTGATCCTTTTAAAAGGAAATTTTTATCTCTCTTTGTATGAGGATGAATGTGGTTTATGAATGATTTGTGCTATAATAAAGTTGTGAGTTATCAACATGCGCATACTGCATCAAGTGGATATGTGATATAATAAATGAGGTCGTGAAAATATGAGTAATAATTACAAAAATTTAACTTCAGTTCCGTCTCTCTCTCTCTCTCTCTCTCTCTCTCTCTCTCTCTCTCTCTCTCTCTCTCTCTCTTAACAGAAATAAATTCTGGGATAGTTTCTTGCCCCGTAGTTATGCGTCCAGCATATACTACCGGGGTTGTTTTTCACCCAATCGGTTATGCCCCATTAGAAAGCTTACAGCTTCTAACGGGGTAAAGCTAATTGGGTTTTTATTTTATTAAAAAAGGTCGAAAAAATAAAAACAAAGTCTAAGATTAAATTAATTAATAAATGATAACCACCATGAAAAAATTATTATTTGCGGCAATCAGCGTGTTGGCTATATCTTTGATTATGGCTATCGGGCAATATGTCATGGCGGCAGCCACGTCAACGGTCGGGGCGACGGTTACGGTGCAGAATATCTCCGTCACCGTTACTGACGGCACAGTTGCTTACGGAGCGTTAGGATTAAATGCGACATCCAGCACCAGAAGTCCTGTTGATCTCCAATCCGCTGTCAATAATGGCAATGTCAACGAGCAATTCAATGTCAAAGGAATGAACGCGACAGGCAGCACTCAAACCTGGACATTAGCGGCCACTGCCGGAAGCGCGCAATATATCCATGGATTCTGTACGACCGGTTGTACTGCTCCGCCGACAGGCTATACCGCGCTGACTACAAGTTACGCGACACTCGCCGCCAGCGTAGCTGCGACTGCCACGTCTACCTTTGATCTGTATATCAACACTCCCACCGCGACCACTGATTATACCGTGCATACGGCTGATGTGACAGTTCAGGCGGTCGCTATTTAAGTAACGCCGCAGTTTCGGCAAGAGTCTCTTAACCAGAGATGTTATTATATGATGTTCAAATTAAAACATGGCCGGCTGCTCTTTGCCCTATTCGCGGTCTTCTTCTTTTTTTCGCCCATTATAGTTTTTGGCCGAATCGGCGTGGGGGTAGGAGCCGGCAAAATTCAAATGGATAAACCGCTCAAAGCAGGCGGGATTTATGATTTGCCGGCGCTGCCGGTTTTGAATACCGGCGATGAGCCGGGAGAGTATGGGGTATCAGTGGAATATCACGAAGGCGTGCCGCAAATAAGGCCGTTTCGAGATTGGTTTCATTTTGAACCTTTGTCATTCCATTTGAATCCGGGCGAAGTTCAATTAGTAAAAGTTACGCTCACGCTTCCGGCCAAAACCCAGCCCGGAGATTATTTTGCTTATTTGGAAGGCCATCCGGTAAAAAAATCAGTCAGCGGCCAAACTTCCATTGGCGTAGCCGCGGCCGCCAAGCTTTATTTTACAGTCACGCCGGCCAATATTTTTCAGGGAATTTATTACCGGTTTATTTCTTTGTATTCCCGCTATCATCCGTGGGATACCATAGTTCTGGCGTTGATTTTTGCCGCCATTCTTTTACGTTTTATCGGCAAGCGCTTCAAGTTTCAGATTGCCAGGAAAGAGTAATACGGGGTTCATAAATCATTAGACCTGTTGCTTAATAAGCTCCTACTGCAATCTTCAGATTTCGGCAAATTTTTCCAAAAATCTTTTCGCTAATATATCCATATTACTTCAAAGATTTTTGGAAAAATTTCCTCAAAATCTGAAAATTTCGTCACGAAGCTTATTAAGCAACAGGTCTATTTATTATTTCTAACGGGATGAATGAAAAGAAAAATTTATATTCTGATAATTTTTATTTTTTTTAGCTCTTTTTTTAGGGGAGAGGTTTTTGATTTTAATCATAAAGTTTTTGCGGCTGGAGCCGCGACGGTTCAGGCGACAATCAAAATAACCGTCTGCGGGAACAATATTAAAGAAACAGGCGAGCAATGCGATGGCTCTGATTTAGGCGGGGCTACTTGCTCATCGCGAGGTTTTAGCGGGGGCACGCTTTCATGCGGTGCCTCTTGTGATTTTAACACTTCGGCCTGTACTTCCGGCGGTGGAGGCGGCGGCGGCGGCGGAGGCGGCGATGGTGGTTATGTCGCGCCGGTAACGAGCGTTGTTTTTTCCGGCCGAGCCTACCCAAAAAGCGCCGTCACGTTGCTAAAAGACGCGCAGATTGCGGCGACAACGATTGCCGGCGCGGACGCTAATTTTCAAATAAGTATTTCCGGACTTGCCGGCGGGAATTATATTTTTTCCGTTTATAGCGAAGACAACAAAGGCAGCCGCTCCTCTCTGTTGACTTTTCCGGTCTCGGTAACTTCCGGCGCCACTACCAACGTGAGCGGTATTTTTGTTGCGCCGACGATTGCGGTAGACAAAAGCGAAGTAAAGCGCGGGGATAACATCGCAATTTTTGGGCAATCAGTTCCTGGCAGTGAAGTAACTATTTCCGTTAATTCCGACGAGGAATTTTTTAATAAAATCAAGGCGGATGCCGGCGGCGCGTATTTATACAATTTTGACACCTCGGTACTTGAAATAGCGCAACATTTCACCAAAGCAAAAGCAGCGCTTGACGGCGCAATTAGTTCTTTCAGTAAAGTGATAAGTTTTTCAGTCGGCACGAAAAATATTACCGCAATTCCTGAAAAGACCATATTAAAAGGAGATTCAAATAATGATAACCGTGTGAATCTCGTTGATTTTTCCATCGCGGCATATTGGTATAAGCGCTCGCTCTCCACCGCGTTCAAACCGATTGAAATTGAACGACTTAACGGCGACGGGAAAATTGATTTGATTGATTTTTCAATAATGGCGTTTTATTGGACTGGGTAGCCGCTTCGCGGAATTTTCAATTTTTCCCGCCAAAGCGGGACCCCGCCAAGGCGGTGGCAATTTTCAAACAAATTCCAATGACCAAAATTCAAAAATTTAAAATAGTTCTTGCCGCTTGTCTCTTGTTGTTTGCCGCTATCCCTGTTTTTGCGGCGGAAATTTCTTTTGATGCAAAAACCCGGGAGCTAAAAGTAAATCAATTGTTTGAAGTCGGCGTTTTTATCAATACTGATGGAGAGAGTATCAATGCCGTTGAGGGTAAAATTGTATTTCCAGAAAAGCTTCTTAAATTAAAAGAAATAAGAGACGGCAATTCCATTATTAATTTTTGGATTGAACGGCCTAAGGTTAGCAATGGCGAGGTTCTTTTTTCCGGGATTACTCCCGGCGGCTTCATTGACAAGCAGGGCTTGATTTTTTCAATAGTTTTTCGAGCACGACAAGCAGGGCGGGGTTCAGTTGAAATCCGTGAGATCAAAGCATTGCTCAATGACGGAAAAGGGACAGCGACGAATACCACAATTTCTAATTTAGAGCTGGTAATTTCAGGGCTTGCCCCGTTAGAGACGCCATCTCTAACGGGGCCAACGGCGGCAACTCCACCTCCGGTAGTTGAAAATAAGGATATTGATCTGCCGGAAACATTTGAACCAATGGTGGCGAGCGACTCGGCAATCTTTGATGGAAAATACTTTTTGGTGTTTGCGACGCAGGATAAAGGATCGGGCATTGGCCATTACGAGGTTCGCGAAAAATTCTGGGCTGGCTTTGTTACTGCCGCCAGCCCGTACCTTTTGCAAAACCAGAGGTTAGACAAAAAGATTTTTGTAAAAGCCATTGATAAAAGCGGTAATGAAAGAGTGGTTATGTTGCCACCGCAAAAACCGTTGCCGTGGTACCGACATTACGCAATTTTTGCTATACTGTTAGTGCTGATTGTCGTTGGATTTTTGCTCAAAAAATTATGGTCAAGGTATTTCACGAAAAACCGCGAATTATAAGACGAATTGCGGCGAACCTATTGGTTGCCATTAGTATTTTATTCGTTGCCATTAGTGGAGCGAAAGCCGCCGACGTGGCAAGTTTGTATTTTTCTCCCGCCTCGGGAGAATCTGCCGTCGGCAAAATTTTATCGGTAGGCGTGAATGTCTCAAGCGCCGATCAAGCGATGAATGCCGCCTCCGGCATCATTTCATTTCCAGCAGATAAATTAGAAGTTACTGCTCTTTCAAAAAGCGGTTCTATTTTTACCCTCTGGGTGCAGCAGCCGTCATTTTCCAATAGCGCCGGCACGGTCAATTTTGAAGGCATCGTCCTTAATCCGGGGTTCACTGGGGCCAGTGGAAAAGTTATTACGATAAATTTTAGAGTAAAAGCGGCGGGCGTCGCTACGCTCAACTTTTCTTCCGGTTCGGCGCTCGCGAATGATGGGAAAGGCACCAATATTCTGGCAAGTTTAGGGAACGCCCAGTTTAGCTTGGGCGGTGTGGCTCCGACTATCCCAGAATCAACAACCTCTTCTGTGGTTTCTGGCGCGCCTTCCGCGCCTCAAATTTCATCGCCGACGCATCCTGATCCGAATAAATGGTATGCCAAAAAAGACGCGAAATTTACTTGGTCAGTCCCCTCTGGTGTTACTGGCGTTCGATTACTTGTTGACAAAATTCCGGCCGCTACTCCCACCGTAGTTTATACGCCGGCAATCAATGAAAAAGAGGTAGTAAACCTCACCGATGGAATCTGGTATTTTCATACACAACTTCGCAATGCAAAGGGTTGGGGAAAAATCTCGCATTTCCGATTTCAGATTGATACGGAGCCGCCAGAACCGTTTATCATAAAATTTATTGACGGCAACGAAACAGAAAACCCAAGGCCGACAGTAGTTTTTGATACCACGGATGCTCTATCCGGTGTTAATTATTACAAAATAAAAATCGGTGAAGGCGACTTTTTCTCGGTAGCGCCAGAAATTGTGGAAACGAATCCCTATACATTACTTCTTCAAAATCCCGGCAAACGAAACATTTTAGTTCAGGCTTTTGATAGCGCAGAAAATTATGCCGTTGCTACCGAGGAGTTTACCATTAAGCCGTTACAGGCGCCTGTTTTTACCGAATACCCTAAAGAATTAGAAAGCGGTGAGATACTCAAAGTAAGTGGTGAAAGCAAGTATCCAAATTCTCAAATAGTTATCGGGTTCCAGAGAGAAAAGGACGATCCTAAAAGTTTTACCGTTCAAAACGACCAAAATGGAAAATTTGCTTTTACGGCTGACGAAAAATTGAACGACGGCATTTATCAGTTGTGGGCAGAAGTAGTTGACGCGCGAGGCGCGAAAAGTCTGCCCGGCGAGAAAATAACTATTGTCGTGGCAAAGCCGGCAATCTTTCGTGTTGGAAGTTGGGCGGTTAGTTTGCTTGCGGTGGCAGTGCCGCTCGTTGCGCTGGTTTTAACTCTCCTCTTTATTCTTTGGTACGGCTGGCATAAATTCTCATCTTTGAGAAAGCGGCTTCGGCAAGAGGTGCGCGAAGTGGAATCCGCTCTTCATAGAGCTTTCGAATCATTAAAGGACGATATGCAGAAACAAATCAAAATGCTGGAAAAAACTCGCAGCAAGCGACAACTAACCGCGGAAGAAGAAAAAATTGTTAAACAACTCAAGCGAAATTTAGACAATGCCGAAAAGCTGATTGGAAAAGAGCTAGAGAATATTGAAAAGGAAGTGAAGTAGTAACTACACAAAAAAGGTTCGAGCGCAGTCGTAAATATACTCACAAAAAAGGTGGGGCTGTTTTTTTATTGAGCCGACCACGGGACTTGAACCCATAACCTATGGTTTACGATACCATTGCTCTACCAGTTGAGCTAGGTCGGCACTTCTCCGCCAAGGCTTCGAAGTGCAAGCTGGCAAAAAATTTTCAGGGCTTGCCCTCCGAAGCCTTGGCGTAGGAGGGAGCGGGTAACGGGAATCGAACCCGTGCCTCAACCTTGGGAAGGTCGCGTACTGCCATTATACTATACCCGCGGAAATAAATTAAAAAATAAAAATTTTGGAGCTCGCTTTCGCTCGCATATTTATATATGGCATTTTAGCCTAATTTTAGAGCTTATTAAAAAAATTTAGCGATATAAAAAGAAGTTCCAATAGAACCCCAGTTATGTTATAATTATAAAGTTATGAAAGAGATAAGTCAAAAAATTCTATACTCGCTTTGCGGCGTTATTTTTTTATTAACGAGCCTAATTTTCTCCCCCAAATTAGTCTTTGCCGCCGCCAGCACCACGGCCG